>CEVP01050786.1_pt1 | contig 13497 bp, 11 predicted proteins | sample 427071 | NCBI WGS metagenome assembly CEVP01 (sample SAMEA2623808, study PRJEB7988) | marine metagenome | isolation source: saline water (ENVO:00002010), including | reverse complement strand
GATTTGTGAATAATAGAGCACGTCAACACTCCCCCTAGCCCATCTATCCGTGATTGCTGACCCATTTTAATGAAACCCTAAAATGATGTAAAAATTTCATATAAATGAAATTTTCATTCTGCAGAATATTTTGAAGGACAACCTGTTTGTATTGAATTTGCAGAAATTGTCCATTTACCATCAATATTTTCTAGATCTCCCTTGACAGCAATCATATATCCTTCGCCAAAACCATCCGGTAAAGCCACAGAAGAAATATCGACAAATAACTGTGCATTTTCATCTGTACCCGCTAAAATAAAAGTATTTGATTCATCGTCAACCGAACCTTCCAAAACTGTACCTCTGAGATGAATTTCGTCAGATGTGAAATCTTGAGGAGTATCCATTACTTCATCTACAGTGTATTGAACTTCAGGGTCCACACTAATTAACATCAAGGAGATTAATGCGAACAATCCTAATCCTACTACAACGAGTCTCCTACCTCTAGTTGTAGCCATATACGTCCCAATAGAAAAACACTGATGAGGTTTGTGTTCTCAAGTGTGTTTGGAACCAACTGCTTCAGCAATATTGGAAAAATTATTTTCTCGGACTTTGACTTTGAGTCCTTTGATTATTTTAGAAACAACCGAGGGACCATTGAAAACTAATGCAGAATATAATTGAATTAAAGATGCGCCGGAAATTATCATATCCCAAGCAGATTCAACAGAATCTATCCCACCTACTCCTATAATTGGTACTTTAGAATCCGTATAATCATAGAGTAAATCGACCACTTCCAAAGACCTTTTTCTTAATGGACGCCCGGAAAGACCTCCTGTTTGGGCAAAAGCAGATCTTGATTGAGAATTTTTTGGAACATATCGAGAAACAGTAGTATTAGTTGCTACGAAACCATCGACTTTGCAATTAATAGCAACTTCTGCTGAACTAATTAAATCATCATCACTCATATCTGGTGAAAACTTCAACAATAGTGGTTTATGGTTTCCTTTTTTATTTCTAATTCCATTACATGAATTTAAAACACTCGCTAAATGGTCGGCTTCTTGCAATTCTCGTAGTCCTGGAGTATTTGGAGAAGATACGTTCAATACAAATAAGTCTGAATAGTCCCAAAGAATATCCAATGTGGAAGAATAATCCCCTGGTGCATCCTCATTTGAGACTTTTTTCGACCTACCAATGTTTGCGGCCACGGGGTTATCGGGCCATAAACCGATTGATTTTCTATCGATTAAATTTTCTCTGACGGCTAAAGCACCTGGATTGTTGAAACCCATCCTATTAATCAAAGCATTTTCTTTATTTGCTCTAAACATTCTTGGTTTAGGGTTTCCGTCTTGTGGGAATCTAGTTATCCCTCCGTATTCCATCCATGAAAAACCTAGAGATGGCCAACCCGATAATGCCTGAGCTTTTTTATCAAAACCTGCTGCAATACCCAATGGATGATTAAAGGATAACCCAAATACATTAGTGGGTAATTCAGGTGCTTGGTATAGAGTTCTGAGAAGTTTTCTACCTAGGGAACTTCTCTCTAATCTTGCTAAAGAAGATAGTCCGAGACCATGAGCTCTTTCTGAATCAATTAGGCCTAGCATTGGCCTACCAAACATTCGATATGGCACTCCCACGATAATGCCGGTGAACCGACACTCTTCAAGCGTTACGCACCATCCGGGAGGTATGAGTAGTTCTAACGGGGATGCAGCAATCTCTGAATTAGCAAGAAGAATACTGAGATCTAGTGGTGTGAAAATTATCCATGATGGTGAATTAATAGAAGAAATCGAATCTCTTGCTAGAGAATTATCTGATAAAGCTCCTAAAATAATTTTTGGAATCGAATCACAAATTTCAGATTCGGAAGAAATTTTCTTTATGAATACAAATTCAGCAAATGGAATAATATCTCAGAATCCTCCTGTTTCATTAGAAGTTGTCTGGGTTAAAGGTGGAAATGAGAAATGGGGATACCTACAAAACAAAATTGTAGAACTAGGTAGAGCAGGATATCCTGGTTGCATTGGATGCGCAGGTCCAGCAGCATCGGAACCATGGGATGAGGCTTTTTCCAGAGAACAAAATATCTAGTCCGCCTCGCGCGACCGTGTGCGCGCGCGCCTTGTATCAAACTTACCTGACTCAAGTTTATACAGGTTGTATTCTGCGGTCAAATATAGTGGTCGATGGAAGCATATTGACTAAGTGATGGTTGAAAAATATGAAACTGATGATTCTCGAGTCCGGTGCTAAGGCGAAGACTGTGAAGAAATATTTGGGGAAAGGATGGATTGTTCAGGCATGTGGTGGACATGTTCAAGATTTACCATCAAAAGGCAGTAAAGGTTCATCTAAATCAATGTGGAAGTCGGAAAAAGATGTTCTTCCTGAGCCCCCTTGGGGTTGGACATCCGGAGCCGAGAAGAAAATTAAAGATATGATTAAAAAGGCTAAAAAATCAAATGTCGATGAAGTATTTATTGCTACAGATCCTGATAGAGAAGGAGAATTTATCGCTTGGAGACTAAGTATTATTTTTGCAGATTTTGAATCTCAAAAGAGAGTTACGTTTAACGAAATTACAGAAAAATCTGTTAATGATGCTATTAATGAAGCAAGAGAAATTGACACTGCTCTAGTGGATTCTGCTAAAGTAAGGAGATTTATGGACAGGTTAGTCGGATTCGAATGTTCGAGATTCTCAAGATCGTGGAAATTAGCATCTATGGGTAGAGTCCAAACGCCGACTCTAGGTTTTATAGTGGAAAGAGAATTATTGCGTGAAAAACATGTACCAATTAATTATCATAGTGTTAATTTTAATTCGGATAATGTTAACTTCAAAATAAGATTCCATGAAAAAAATGACCCAGAAGCATGGTTTGACGACGATGGAAAACATTTTCCTGGTAGAACCTTTGATGCTGAACTAGCTAATCGTTCTATCGAGATTCTTAATCAGAACAAATCTATAGAAATTGTTTCTGTTAAAGAAGGGAAGAGTCATAGAAGCCCAAAACCGCCTTTTACAACAGATACAATGTTACAAGCAGCGAGTTCGACTTTGGGGTGGTCTGTTTCTAAGACTAGTTCAGTTGCTGGGGAATTATACAATTCGGGTCATGTAACATATATTAGAACGGATTCTACAAGAACAAATAAGGACGCAAGAGATACTATTAAAGAACTAATTAAGAATAAATTCGGTAAAGAATTTTTAGGAGAGGGTGTTCTTGGACCAGATGCTAAAAAGGGAAGTAACAACGTTCAAGATGCTCATGAGGCAATCAGACCGACAAGACCTGAAATTAATCAACTGACAGATGAAAACAAAGATGATTTGAAAACTTTATATAAATTAATTTGGTCCAGATTTGCAGGTAGTCAGATGTCTAATTCTGTACGTGAAACAAGAAGAATTGAGGCTAGAACTAATAATTTAGATAAGAAAATTACAGGAACAGCATCTTGGAGGACACATTCAGGATGGGAGGCTGTGTACAAAGATTACCAAAAAGATGTAATTGAGAAACCGCCTTCTTCAAAACTGGATATTGGTTCTAAATGGGATATTATTTGTGATTCAGAAAGTCCAGTACTTGTTAGTGATGAAACTAAACCGCCCAGAAGATTTTCAGAAAGTTCAATTGTACAGCAAATGAAAAAAGTTGGAATAGGTAGGCCATCTACATATGTTTCGACCATTCAAACATTGAACAAGAGAAAATATGTCGAAAATAATAGTGGCTCATTAATTCCCACGGATGCTGGGAGAACTATGTGGTTGGAAGTTGTACCATTTTATAATGAACAAGAAAATCAAGGACTGTTTAATAGTGAATTCACAGCTAAAATGGAATCAAATCTAGATACAATAGAAGATAGTACTCAATCTGCACCTAAAATTTGGCATGATTTCATAGAAGATTTTGAAAGAATGAATGATAATGCTAAAACAAAAAAGAGAAGTGTCCCCTCAAAAAGACAAATTGAGTTATTAAATAATTTAATTAAAAATATGAAAGAAGACGAAATAGTAAGTTATCTTAATGGGAAAAATCCTCATGAATTAACGGGGGATGAAATGAGAGAAACATTGGATTTAATCATAAAAGAGGGAGGCGACTTTCCTGCCAGCGAAAAACAAATGAATTTAATAATCAAATTATCAGATCAATTAGGATATGAGTTAAAAGATGTATGTAAAATTGCAGATGTGGACGATATAAATAATCTCACAGGAGGTAAGGATGGGACCGCAAGTAGAATTATTGACAAATTAATTTCTGAAAGTCAATTATTACCTGCAACAGAATCACAAGTTAAATTAATTAATAAAATTGCAACCAGAGAGGAAGTACCTGTTAGTGATATCCTCTCTATCGCCAATATTGTGTCCATTGAAGAGTTGACAAAGAAAGATGCTAGTAAAATAATAGATACCGTAATGAAGAAAAATAAAAAATCTCGTAAGAAATGAGATTATAATTAGAAGATATCAATAAGGTACACCTGTTGAATAAACTATGGATGAGTTCGATTATGATGCAGTCATAGTTGGCGCTGGGCCAATTGGCGGCTATCTTGCACAAAAGTTAGCAAAAAATAATCTTAAAATTCTTATTCTAGAAGAACATTCAGAAATCGGAAGACCATTTCAATGTGCGGGATTAGTAAACCCAAAAGCGATGGCTTCTGTAGGATTATTAAACACGGTACTTACACCAATTTGGGGTGCTAGGATTTACAGCCCTGAAGGAACATTAGTAGAAATTGGTCAAGAAGAGAAAATAAGGACTTGGTCAGTATGTAGAAAGTTATTTGATGAAGCAGTAGTAATACAGTCGATTGAGTCTGGCGCAGATATTTGGCTTTCTAGTAAACCAGTTAATTTGGAGGTAAATGAAGATAAAGTAGAAATAGAGATTTTAACACCAACTGGAATTAAGAAATTAACTACAAAGATTGTTTGTGGAGCTGATGGTGCACATTCTTGGGTTAGAAGAACAATGCGTATGGGTAGGCCTAAAGAAACCATGATTGGAATGCAGATAGAAGTCACAGGATACAGGGGGAAAAGCGGTAAACTCGATATGTATACTGGAACAGACATTTCACCGGGATTTTTCGCCTGGGTAATACCTTCAGGAGATACTGCAAGAGTCGGAGTTTGGAGTCAAACAAAATATATTGGTAAAAGATCATGTGAAGAACTACTGAATGAATTGATGAATAATAGCAAGTGGTCATATAAATTCAAAGATTGTAAAGAAGTCGGAAGATTCGTTGGATCTGTTCCGAGTGGAATTTTGAAGAGTACAACATCTGCGAGAATAGCTCTTTTTGGAGATGCCGCTGGAATTTGTAAACCAACCACTGGCGGCGGAATAGGTCCTGGATTTGCACATGTAGACTTAGTATTGGATGATTTCACTGATTTAATTAGAAAAAACCAATTAGATTCAACAAGTTTATCCAAGATTGATAAGAAAATTGATAAAATGAGAAAATCACAATCGAGAGCTAGGGCATTAAGGGATGCTTTTCTTTCACATTCTACAGATAATGAACTTGAAGAAATTTTCAAGGTTTGGGCTAAACCTGATGTCATAAAAATGATTAATGAGGTTGGTGAAATAGAAAACCCTATTCCATTAGGAACGAAAATGCTGAAAGATATTCCAGAGTTTAGAAAACTAGCAGGAAGAGCAATAAAGGCTGTTTTATGGAGTTAATTATATGGAAAAATCTGTTCAAAGAATAAGATATCCGCCTTTCGAACATTATGATATGATTCCTGAGGAAATTCCGGTAATTGAGATAATACTAGAATCAGAAAATAAACCACCACCATCATTTAAAATCGGAGGAGAAGATGAATGGTTTGTTGAATGGAGAAAAGTTAATGAAAATGATGAAAAACTCAAATTATTACCTGGTAATGTATCTAAAGAAACTTTTCCATTTTTAATGCGGACAAGGAATGGTTGGTATATAGATCCTGATCCTTTGCACTATAGAGCAAGGAGAATGATTGCCCCTGCTGTAATAATATTAATTACAACATTATTTTTGAGAGCAATTACACCTGTATTTAGAGATATTAATCTCATTAGCCCACTATTAGAAATTCTAAATTATTCAATTAGGATAGGAGAATTAGATTACCCACTATTTTTATCTGTAGCATTCCCAATATTTATCTCACCAATGATTTTTAGAATGATTGCAAATATGAGAGATATCAAAAGACAGAATAATCTTATTTCTAATCCGATAGAGTCACCAGATATTGAGATAAATAAAGGCGAGAATAAAATTGATATTTCAATGAATAAAATACCAAAAGGACTCGAAATAATTAGAGGAAGAATACAAGTTGGAATCGCAGTTCCTGAAAGAAAAATGATTCTCGATTCTCAGGGGAAAAAGGAAGGTCAACAGACAATCCCAGGCATGTCTACAGCACTCCCGGCAAGAAGAATTGCCTCCAGCGAAGAATTAGGGACAGGGGTTGGTGAATCAATACCGATGAATGTTGCAGACAAAAGAGTAATGATGTTAGAGCCAATGAGAGTATTAGAACCTGGAAAATGGGTAGAATTATCTGATAAAGAAGATTTAATTGGAATCACATTAGAAGGACCTGAGGTATTATGGCCAGGTTCGATATATTCAGGACTTATAGCAGTCCACTGGGAATTAATTATCGAGTTTTTGAGTAATGATGGTACTAAGATGAAATGGGTGAGACCTATTACAATGGATGATTACCATCATAAAATTGAAATCGAAAATCTGCCAGTAAGGAGTGGAAGATTAGAACTATCTGACTTTTAATTTTGGATAGGAATTGCAGCAACTAAATCATTTTCAGAAATGATTTCTGTATCTAGATGATTATAATCAGAGTCTCTTTTAACAGGCGAAAAGCCAGCTCGAATTATAGACATCTGTAATTCTTCTTCTTTAGCCAATGTTTTCTTTGTTCCAGAAGCAGAAACCACATTTTCTTCCATCATGGTTGAACCTGCATCATCAGCACCTGCTAAAATTGCCATTTGAGCTACTCCAAGCCCCATTGTAGGCCATGAAGCTTGTATATGATCAATATTATCAAAGAATAATCGTGAAACTGATATATGCCTAAGATATTCTACAGGGCCAGCGCCTAATTCAATTCGATTCCTACCTCTATTTCTTTTTCCAAACGAATTATTTTCTAATTGTACAGGCCAAGCGACAAATGATGTGAAGCCTACTCTACCATTTGATATAGCCTCATCTTGTAAATCTCTAATACGTTCCATATGAAGTATGCGATGATGCTCTGTTTCACCGAAACCAAAAACATTTGTCGCTGATGTTGTGAGTCCCAGTTCTTGTGCCTCTGACATAACTCTAAGCCAATTTTCTGCAGAACCTTTCTTAGGAGAAATATCTAGTCTGACATCATCCACTAACATTTCTGCACCCCCGCCCGGAAGACCATGCATACCTGATTCTTTCAATTTTCTCAATACTTCTAATGTAGGAAGATTACAAACATCGGCAATTCCCTCAATTTCTATAGGTGAAAAACAGTCTAATGATATTTGAGGATGGTTTTTACGAATTTGTGATAGCAGTTCAAGATACCATTCAAGTCCTAAATCGGGATTAACACCGCCTTGCATTAAAATTCTAGAACCACCAATATTTTCTAACTCTGAAATTCTTTGACTGATTTCTTCAAAAGATTGCGTATATACTTCAGAATGCCCGGGAGGTCTATAAAATGAACAAAATTGACAATTAATAGTACAAATATTAGTATAATTGATATTTCTATCTACTAAGTATGTCACTAAATTTCCTGGAACCTGTCTTTTTCTTCTTTCAAGAGATACATACATTAAATCATTGATATCTGCTTCTTCATATAGAATTGTTGCATCTTCAACAGAGAGCCTCTTCGCATCGGTAGATAATTGCTCAGAGAGAATTTTTTCCCAATTACGCATATTTATCCCTCAATCATTTCACCAACTATAGATTCTATCTCAGAAATTTCTTTAGGACATGAAGATGTTAGTATTACTGGCCCTTCATTAGTGACTAAAACATCATCTTCAATTCGGATTCCAATTCCTGAATACCTTTTTGGAAATTCGATATCTGTTCTCCAACTACCAAAATAAAGTCCAGGTTCTACTGTTAGTACCATTCCTGGTGAAAGTAATCTCTCTGGGCCTTTATCTCCTTGTCTACCACCACCGACATCATGTACGTCAAGACCTAACATATGTCCTGTTCCATGCATGAAAAAATTACGATAAGGTCCATTGAAATTTTCACCCAGAGCTTCTTCCAAATCACATTCTAATATTCCCAGTTCGATTAGTCCCTGTGCCAGAACCTTTGAGCTAGCATGATGTATTGAGCTCCAAGGTGACCCAACAATACAAGCTTCAATAGCTGCCTTTTCGGCTTTTAGAACTAAATTATAAATTTCTTTTTGTGCGTCGGAGAACTTACCATTGACTGGCCAAGTTCTAGTAATATCAGACGCGTATCCTGAAATCTCACAACCTGCATCGACTAGAACTAAATCTCCATCATCAATTACCATATTATTAGAATTATAATGTAGGATTGTTGCATTATCTCCACCACCGACTATTGAACTGTAACTGGGACAACTTTGATTAGTGGAGAAATGTGCTTCAATAATAGACTGAATTTCCCACTCACCGATCCCTGCATAAGTTTTCTTGATTCCTTCGACATGGGCATTAGATGCTAATATACCTGCATCATGCATAATTTTAATTTCTTCATCTGATTTAATTACTCTCAAATCATCCAAAATTGTTCTAGCATCTATTATCTCTAAATTACATTTATCAATCATATTATCAAGTTTTTTATCAAACCCGATTATTGTAGAAATAGAATTACTATTGGAAATTTTTCCCTGAACTATTTGTTCCATATCATCTATTGAGAATGCTTCATCGATTGGCCAAAATGATGCTGCACCTTCAGTTCCAACCCTCCGACCTTCCCAAATTTCTGCACGTGTATCTCGCGGTTGAACAAAAAGACAACTTTTCCAAATACCTGAATCATGAAATGCCATGAAAACTGCTTCTGGTTGCTTCCAACCACATAAATACAACATGTAAGAATTAGCACGATACGGATATGATGTATCATTAGATCGAATTCTAACAGGATTAGTTGGAATCAAAACCAATGTATCTTCATTATATTTTGAGAGAAATCTATCCTGCCTAGACCTGTACTCTTCTAAAGAGAATGGTAGTTGACCCATAACACTCATATCAGTCGAGATGGCTTTCTCTTATTTATCTGTGTAATTCATTATTTTTCTTTAGACCATTTTGGGATAGAATTATTTTCTGAATCTTTTCTAAATCTGTAGAATATAGAAGAAATTAAGAATAGAAATGAAATGAATAATACTATCATAGGATATGGAAGAGAATCATTCACATTAGGATTTATCAATTTCACAGACTGTGATGAAAAATCACCATTATTATCCATCACATCAAGTCTCAGTACTATTTCCTTCTCATCGGTCTGATTTTCGGGCCAAATCAATTCTCTGTTTTCACATCCTTCGAACATTACAATACCATTAATAGACCAGATACATCTTAATCCTTGAATATCGTTTTCGGTGTCTGAAGATTTAGAACCATCCAACAAAATAGGACTGAGAGAATCAAGATTAATTTCATCACCATCATTTACTGTAACGCCATTAATCATTAATTTGGATGAGGGAATTAGATTAGATATAGAGAAATTATATTCAGTGGTAGAGGATAAACCGCCTTGATCAACTACCTCTAATTTGAGGTTATAATTTGCAGAAATACTACTATCTAACTCGAAAGAAATAGCATCATAACCTTCATGAACAATGATATTATTGTCTTCAGAATTAGTACATGTCCAAATAAAATATAATATTTCTTCAGTCCAAATTGGATCTTCAGATGAAGATGCATCTATAACCATTGTAGATAATTCTTCGATAATATCTAATGGGGGATTAATTATAGAAATTATTGGATTAAGATTATTTAATTTGAAAGGTAAACAGGTGTAAATTTCCATGATATTTGAATCGTCAGGATTGGGGATTAGAACTACTAATTCGTACCATCCATCAGGTTTATTTTCCATATCTAATTCAAATGAAAAGAAATTATCACTATCAAAAGATAGAGAAACTTCATTCTCGAAATTTGGTATAGGTTCATCATTACATGTTTCAGTAAAAGTCACATAACGATTAACAAAAATCTGAGCAGAAGAGGGATTTCCTCCTGTAATATCACTAATTCTAGCTTCAATCAATAAATTTCCATTAATCCAATCGTTTTCTAATGGATTTTCAATAAGCATTGAGTAATTGGAATCAGAGACATAATTTTCATTAGAAATGAAAAAAGGCATTTTATCCTCCAAAACTACTATCGAATCAAAACTTACAGTAACCTTGAATTCACATGAACATGAATAGTAATCATTTGATTTTATACTCATTTGCCAATCCATTGAGAAGTAATCGTCGGTTAAAGGAGTAAATTCCTCTGATTCCCCATCGAATGTACCCCAATTATATTTGAATCCTGTGGAATTATAAATCTCCCAAGAAACTTCAACTGCTTCTTCCGAACTAACAACGGTGCCGGAAATAATTTTTTCATCCTGAATAATCTCACCGAATGCAAAATCAAACCCTATGGAAACATCTATTTCTTCAGATTCAGCAGAAACAGAATTAATCGAGAATAGCAATAATAATACGGAAAATAAACCTACTAGAATGCCCCTCATGCTCATCGCGAGCAGCATTATAGTATTGAATCCAATCCTTTGGAGATTCATTATCATCTATCAGATATCTGTAATTGCCACAAAAGTTCATCTAACCATAATCCTAATGTTCGACGATTTACAAACTCATGACTAGCTTGTGCTGACAAAACACATTCACAGGCTGCGGCTGCCAGCACTACGGCTGAACTCATTGGGAACCTATTACCGAGAGCTGCTGCCAGAGCTGTTGCTGCGGCATCATGGAGACCTATTTGCTGTGAAGGTGATGGCGCTGAACATTCAATAAACTCTATATTTCCATCTGCCTCATATAATGTAACTCCATCAATACCACCAAGGACAATCATTGAATCCCAATTATATGTCTTAATTAAACTAGATGCTGCCTCTTTGGCACTATCTAGCATCAAACGCCTCCGAAGTAGATCAAGACCTCTAATCTCAAAAAGAACAACAGTTGCTCCACGGCTTCTCTCAAGACCTGTTAATTTAGGATCAACAATGGAAGGTACTGAATGTTTTTTTGCACATTCAATAAGCTTCTGAGCACCTGTATCGGTTAATACTCCCTTGTCATAGTCAGATATAACTAACGCACAACTATCAGGTATTGATTTGAGCGTCATTTCAACTAAGCGATTACTAACTCCTATATCCAATTCATTGAGAGGTTCCCTATCTGCTTGTAATAAAATCTGAGTTTTTTCGAGTAAACTCTGTCTACTTCCAAAAAATCTAATTTTAGTTAGAGTTTGACGATTTTTAACTGTCTCAATCCCATCTGTAGAGATGCCATCTGAAAGAAATTGGTTTTTGATGAAATCTCCTTCTCTATCATCACCAACGGATGAAAATACTGATACATCTAGCCCTAGAGAATTTAATCCTCTTGCAATATGTGCTGCCGCTCCTGGTGATTCTTCAGAGCGTAGAATTTTAAGAACGGGAACAGGGGCTGTTGAAATCAGCCTATTGGAGTATCCATGGTGGTATCTATCCAGCATAATATCTCCAATTAGTGTGACTTTAGAAGACTCCATGTCATCCAAGAGATTTCTTAAATTCTTCAATATTTTCTTCCTTTCAGTTGGCCCCTCACTCATGTTATCATATCTCGGAGTATGAACACATGAATGATATTTTGCAACCGTTGACATGAAAACAAGAAGCCCCTCGTAGACTCATGGAGCCATACAATGAGTACTGGATTTATTCAGGTTCCGCTAAGGAAAGATTGTGGAATAAATCAGCAATAGGTCAAAAGATTAATGGAAATAATCTTTTATTAAGTTCATCGGAAGTAATTTTCTGTCACGACCATAGGCACTTAGACTGGCCATATGAAAATTGGTTAAATGAAGAATCTAATAGAAAACCGAATTTAATTAATGAAGCAATAATTTTAGAAGCTTTAAGAGTACCCGGGAACAAGGTAATGTTAACAGAAAAAATTGAACCGATGAGTGAAATTATCTTTAATAAAAAATCATGGGGTCTTAGATGGAACTCTAATTTACATCCAAGAGAAGATCATCCAGAATCTGAAGTCAGATGGTTTCATTCATCTGAATACATTGATATGATAGAATTATTATCTTGGACAATAGATGTAGAAGCAAGAAATCGTATTGCTGAAGTATTAGTAGTTGATAATGAGCAAGCGGTTGTCACTTACAACATAACATCTGAGAACCCACTAGGTGAATTATTACCTCCAAATGCCGATGATGTTAATCTGATTTCGAAATTTGATAAGGTCGAAATAAATGGAGGGAAATTATACTTCGGATATGAAAAGTGGCCTTTAGAACAACTGGGAATTGATTATCAGAATGGAAGGATAATTGACCAAATTACTGAAGAATATATTACTACTGATAAAAAAGATTTTTCTGAAAATACGCAGGTGTTTTCGGATTTATTAGAAAGAGGTTTACACCCTAGAACTGGATTTAAATATGGTACTGAATGGAGATGTTATGATAAAAAAATTGGCATCGATCATGCCCCCTGGTTAATTGTCAGTCCGTCAAATAAAAAGATGAACTGGGAAAGCGCTTGTTTGGCATCTAGATTAGCTTCTGGTGTAAATAAAATATGGCTTCAACCATTGAGAATCAATAATATATGGAACTATCTAGCAATAATTAGACCACCGGCAAAATCAAGATGGTCAAATCCGATTAAAAAATAATCAGGGTCATTCAGATTCGTCAAGATGGCTATTTTTTATAGTCTTAGAGCCACCAGTAAATATTGACAAACCCAGAAGAATACTAATCATGAATAAACCATTACCTGGCTCTGCAAACCACGAGAATAATGCATTACTATTGAATGTTGATTTCGCTTCAAGAGTAATTGGAATTCTGAGTTCTATACCGAAATTATCCACTAAAACTAATTCACCCCTGGCTATCATTCCAGGCACTAACAAACCTTCTGGATCAACAACAATTTCGATATTATCTCCTGGACTAATAGTCATACTAGATTCTAAATCGGCTATTCTTGAAGCCGCACCCTGTATTTCAAGATTATAAAACCTTGATTCTTGTCCTACAAAATCAGGTTCTATAAATAAAATATTCTCTTTATTAGAATCTACTAACAAGAAAAAGT
>CEVP01038009.1_pt1 | contig 13537 bp, 10 predicted proteins | sample 427071 | NCBI WGS metagenome assembly CEVP01 (sample SAMEA2623808, study PRJEB7988) | marine metagenome | isolation source: saline water (ENVO:00002010), including | reverse complement strand
TTATCCAGTATTCCCGCCGATTTCATCATATGAACATTTGGGCCGATAGCTCCGCCAGGCATCGGAAAACCTACTACACGAGCATCTGCTGATGTAGTAACAGGATTGAATTCGTATTCGCTTAAGCTTTTGTTTAATAGAGATTCTATTTCGTCCATTTTGCTTGGATCGATATCGAGACTGAAGCCAGTTCCTTTTAATGAGTGAGCCATCGACCGAACATCTGGTTGTGATGTTCCCGAGGCAAGAGGACGAACGGCCAAGTCTATTCCGTCTACACCTCCAGCAATTCCAGCCATGTAGCAAGCTACAGCCGTTGAAGCAGTGTCATGAGTGTGTTGTACTAATGGTATTTCAGGAGGTAATATTTTTTTGATTCCTTTTGCTGTCTCATAGCATGTTCTAGGACTAGTGGTGCCAGATGCATCTTTAAGGCAAACTGAGTCGAATTGAATATCTCGTTTTAGGAGGTCCCTAACAATACCGATGTAAAAATCCGGAGTGTGAGCCTTGTCAGACTTAAAGGGTAATCCCATTAGAGCAACACATACTTGATGATGCATTCCTGAATCAACAATTGGTTGACCAGTTTTAACGAGATTGTCGACGTCATTCATGAAGTCAAAATTACGATCAATCGTTGTGCCATGCTTTCTCATTAGCTTGGCTTGTAACGCTAGAGTTGTTGTGCGTTGGGTGGTTAATGTAACGCCCGATACCGATCTAGTAAGTATTTGAAGATCAGCATCCGGTCCAACTGCTTTTCTAATCTCTGACATGCAAAAGAAAGGATCCTCCCCCACATAAAAAAACGGTGCCTGAAAACGAGCACCACCTCCAAATTCAAAATGTTTTATTCCTGCAGCAGCAGATGCTTCGATAGCTGGAAGTATATCTTTTAGTCTAGTCTTGCCTCCGAAGACACTTTGAAGTCCGTCACGGAAGGGTGTAAACATTACCCTTATTTCTTTTTTGTTTTCAGAAAAGATCATTGAGTTAAAGAGGAGTTATAAAATTAATTTTTTAAATATCACTTAATTTCTCGAATTTCCGAAATACGACAGTCCGGAAATGTTTTGGCCAAAGCCTGTCTAACGGCTTCCTCAGCAGCTGGGTCAGGTAGGTCAGCAGCACGAACAGGGAAAATTTTGCAAATGAAGGAGATTGAGCCCGCGAGTAATGAGAGAATTGATAGAACAGCAACAAAAGCAATGCCGCATATCAATATTAGAGGATCTTCCATTGTGATTTTTAGTTAAATCTAAAATTGGGGGGACAATTTACGTCAATCTAATGAATGTTTTAAGTCCTATTTTGAAATATTTTAAGAACTCCGTTTATCTGAGGTTAATAAGAGTATCTTTTTTAGCAAATTTATCGTTAGCTTCGGGGTAATCTAGTGTGTAGTGAAGTCCTCGGCTTTCCCTACGGTTTAGGGCGCTTTTGACTATTAGCTCGGCTACAGTAGCAAGATTTCGAAGCTCAAGTAAATCGCTAGTTACAGTGAAATCCCAATAATAATCAGATATTTCTCCTTGTAAATTTTTGACTCTTGTTAGAGCTCTTTCCAGTCTTTTAGTTGTTCGCACAATCCCAACATAGTCCCACATTGTACGGCGAAGTTCATCCCAGTTATGAGAGACGACTACCATTTCGTCGGCATCGATGGCTTCCCCAGAATGCCAATCTGGCAAGTTGGTATCTATCTGGGGGGCTGGGTTTTCTAAACAATGCTTAGCAGCACGATGTGCGTAAACTAATGCTTCTAATAAAGAGTTGCTTGCTAGTCGGTTAGCACCATGAAGGCCAGTGCATGAAACCTCACCAATTGCATAAAGACCATTTATGCAGGTTTCTCCATTTCTACTGACTTGAACCCCCCCGCATTGGTAGTGAGCTGCGGGAACAACAGGGATTGGTTCTTTTGTGATGTCCAATCCGAAACTTAGGCATGTTTTATATATATTGGGAAAACGTTCAATAATGTACCGCGCTGGTTTATTAGTGATATCTAGAAGAACATGATCATCGCCTGTACGTTTCATTTCGTTGTCAATTGCCTGGGCAACTACATCGCGTGGAGCGAGCGATTTGAGTGGATGTATTTTTTCCATAAACCGCTTACCATTAAGGTTGATTAATTCTGCTCCTTCGCCTCTTACAGCTTCACTTATAAGAAATGATTTGGCCTTTGGATGGTATAGGCATGTAGGGTGAAACTGAACAAACTCCATGTTTGATATTGTTGCTCCAGCCCTATAAGACATTGCTGTTCCATCACCAGTAGCAATATCAGGATTAGAGGTGTATAAGTAGACTTTGCCGCATCCTCCAGTAGCAAGTACAACTGTGTTAGCTGAGTATGTTTCTACTAACTTAGTCTCATTATTTAATACATAAACGCCAACACATCGGTTTAATTTGGAATGTCCTAATTTTTGAGTAGTTATAAGGTCAATGGCAAATTGATTTTCAAATATATGTATATTTTTATTGGAAGCTATTGAATCAAGAAGTGATCGTTCGATTTCTCTTCCAGTGATATCTTTGGCATGAAGAATACGTCGGTTAGAGTGTCCTCCTTCTTTTCCTAGATCGAGTTCGTGATTTCCACCTTCAGTTTCTCGTTGTGAGAATTTCATTCCAAGCTGAATTAGTTCTTTTACTCGATCAGGACCTTCTTCGACAATGCCTCGGACGATTTCTTCATTACAAAGTCCGCTTCCAGCAGTAATAGTATCTTGAAAATGGCTCTCAAAGGAATCTTCTTTACTAGTTACAGCAGCAATTCCTCCTTGTGCATAATTTGTATTTGATTCCGTGCGATTTTTTTTTGTTATGATTGCAACTTTGCCTATATGAGCAACTTTGAGTGCGAATGTTAATCCTGCAATACCGCTTCCAAGAACAATAAAGTCAAATTTTTTTGGATAATTACTCATGAGTTTTGATTACAATCTTCCATTGTCAATCAGTCGTGTTTTTCCTAAATAAATTGCAATTGCCATATGAGTTCCTCGTTGGACTTTTTCCATTGGTTTTAAGGAGTTCGGATTGAAAAATTCTATATAGTCTAAGGTAGCTGTGTGTTTTTTAGTAATATTTTTTTTAAGTCTTTTTAATAGAATATTAGTTGAGATAGGAGTTTTCCTCTTGCGAACAATATTTTTTGCTAAATTTATTGTTTCAATAAGTATTGTTGCTTCGGCACGTTCGCTAGAGTTTAGATAGCTGTTACGCGAGCTCATAGCTAATCCATCTTTTTCACGAATTATTGGAGCTATAATAATTTTAACGGGGAAGTTGAGATCTTTGACCATGCGCTTAACAATAGTAGCTTGTTGCCAGTCTTTTGCCCCAAATACAGCAGCATTAGGTTGAATAATATTAAATAGCTTTGCAACTATAGTTGTAACTCCTTTAAAATGGCAAGGTCGGGACTTTCCTTCCATTGCTTTACTGAGCTGTTGTTCGTTTACAAAAGTGCTATACTCATGACTGTACATTGACTGATCTTTTGGAGTGAAGACGCTATCGACTTTAAGCCGTCTACAGTGATTAAGATCAGCCTTCATGCTTCTTGGATATTTTTTTAGATCTTCTTTTGGGCTAAATTGTGTCTTGTTTACAAAAATTGTTACAATTACCAGTCCCTCTTCGCCAACAATTGAACGCCCTTTTTTAATTAGGCTAAAGTGACCTTCATGAAGATTGCCCATTGTGGGAATGACAACAATATTTTTTTGGCTTAAAGAAAGAGTTTTCTGCCTTAAGGAGGTGATTGAACTATAGACTTTCAATTTGGGAAGCTGTTAGTATTTCTTTTAAAGAATTAAGCGATTTCTTTTTGTGTATTAGTTTGTTCTAAGGAGCGAGCCATTAACCAAAGTAGGTCTGAGAGTCGGTTTAGATAAACAATTTGATGTGCAGGTTTATTAGTTGTTTTATCTGACAGAGATACGAGGCTTCGTTCAGCTCGTCTGCAAACAGTTCGAGAAAAATCAAGTTGGGCTGATGGAATGTTTTTCCCTGGTATAACCCAGTCGGTAATAGGTTTTATTTGCGATTCTATTTCAGTAATCCACTTCTCAAGTTGTTCGATATTTATCTTTGTAAGCTTGGTAAATGAGCTTTGTTCATATTTTGTGATATCTTCTGGTTGAGTGGCAATTTCACCCATTAGATTAATCAGAGTTTTTTGTATGATTTCTAGTTGTTTATTTATAATCGTGTCTGGCAGGTGAGCCTTAACTATTCCGATTACTGAATTTAGTTCGTCAACATCGCCACAAGCGCAAATACGTGGATTGTCCTTGCTTGTACGTTTTGCAAACATTAATCCAGTTTGTCCTGTGTCTCCGCTTTTAGTTGTTATGCTCATCAGCTCTGGAAGAGTCTCGCTTTTTGATTAAATTTGGTAAAGCGAAAGCGCTTTTATAACTGATGAAATCTTTGGACACTATCAACAAATGGAATTAGTGTTTTTTTATAAAGAACGATTCAAGTAAATATGAATTTATTTTTAGACTCTGAATTATCTGCAATCCAGAAAGGAGAAGAAGTTTTTCTTTATAAAAAATTGGGAGCTCAATTTCGGGAAGTTGAAGGCTGTCATGGAGTAGTTTTTTCAGTTTGGGCGCCAAATGCAAAAAAGGTTAGTGTGATCGGAGACTTCAATGGCTGGGACTCAAACGCAAATCCTTTAAATATTCAGGGTGATTCTGGTATATGGGCGTGCTTTGTTTCAGGGGTCTCTCAAGGTGATCATTATAAGTTTTTCTTGTTAAATGCGCTTGGTCAGTCAATTGAAAAAACAGATCCGCTGGGTCGTTTCTTTGAACAAGCTCCTAAAAACTCTTCGATTGTCTGGGATTCATCTCATTTTGATTGGAGTGATCAAACTTGGATGGAAAAACGAGTTGCAAGCAATCCGCTTAAATCCCCAATGAGTATTTACGAAATACATCTTGGGTCTTGGCGTAAGCATAGTAATGCTGAATCTTTTTCCTATAAAGAACTTGCAGGGGAACTAGTAGACTATGTTTCAAGTATGGGTTTTACTCATGTTGAATTTATGCCTTTAGCGGAACACGCATACTATCCTTCATGGGGTTATCAAGTTACAGGTTTTTATGCGCCAACAAGCCGTTATGGAACACCAAACGAGTTTGCAGCTTTAGTTGATGCACTTCATGCAGCTGGGATTGGGGTAATACTTGATTGGGTCCCGGCTCATTTCCCGAAAGATGATCACGCTTTGGCGAGGTTTGATGGGACTCCTTTATACGAACATGAAGATCCAATGTTAGGAGAACACCCAGATTGGGGTACATATATTTTTAATTACGGTTGTAATGAAGTAGCCAGTTATCTTACTTCAAACGCAATATATTGGTTTGATTTTTTTCATATTGATGGGCTCAGGGTAGATGCTGTTGCATCAATGTTGTATCTTGATTATTCACGAAAAGATGGGGAGTGGTCCCCTAATAAAAATGGCGGAAGAGAGAATCTTGAAGCGATTAAGTTTATACAGAATGTTAATTTTCAAGTAACTAGCCAATATCCTGGGGCCATGATGATTGCTGAAGAGTCTACAGCGTGGCCAAAAGTTACGGGTCCTTTGAGTGAGGAAGGTTTAGGTTTCTCTCTAAAATGGAATATGGGCTGGATGCATGACAATTTAAGTTTCTTTAAACAATCCTCTGATTATCGAAAGTCGCATTTTGATAAAATGACATTTGCTATGTTATATCATTATGATGAAAATTTTGTTTTACCTCTTTCCCATGATGAAGTGGTTCATATAAAGGGTTCTCTGTTTGAAAAAATGCAAGGGACAGAGCTTCAATGTTTGGCGAATCTTAGACTTTTGTTTGGGTGCCAATGGTTGTTTCCTGGAAAAAAACTTTTATTTATGGGCGGAGAAATTGGTCAAAAAAATGAATGGAACCATGACTGCGAATTGGATTGGCAATTGTTGAGAGATTCTAAGTTTCATCGAGGCTTGCAGGATTGGATTCGTGATTTGAATTTTTTTTACAGAGATCAGGCGGCTTTATGGGAAGCAGATTTTGAGCGAGATGGGTTTCAATGGGTGAATTGCAATGATCGAGAGAAGTTGGTTCTCTCGTTTATTAGAATGAATAGTAATAAATCTGAGCAGTTATTAGTGATAGCTAATTTATCAGAGAATCATTACGATGAGTATATATTAGAAATGAATAAATTAGGCACTTGGGAAAAAGTCCTTGATAGTAATAAATCAATTTATGTGGGGGTGGATTCAGGAATGAATGAAAATATTAAAATTACTACTCAACCCATTAATAAAATGAATTTTTCAATATCTACCAGTTTGGCACCCTTTACCCTTTTGGTTTTTCGTCTTGTTCATTAATTGTCCATATTAATATATGTTTTAGTTATGTTTTTATTTTAAAAATTTTATAAAAACTCATTTTTAATTATTAACTTTTGCTTTAGCTTTTTGATTCGTTAATATTTGCGTACGCGATTTAGTGAGAAATATCTAATTGAAGTGAGATTTGGCATTGTCCAATCAAGTTGTCTAATAACCCGCTTCACTTAATCTAAACTAATTTAAAGCTGCGATTTGATTTTTTATAATGTCTGATCTAAATGAATTTTCAAAAACTGCTCCCAAACTTGAAACAGTTGATGCAGAAAGTATTCCTTCAGTGGTTGAACCACGTAGCGGTTCGTCAAAATTAAAGTTTGGAGAGAATACTTCCCGCAAAAAAAATATCCCGAAAGGATTATGGACTAAGTGCAGAAAGTGTGCTGAGTTGATTTTTGATAAGGATTTAGATGATAATTTAAAAACTTGTCCGACATGTGGTTTTCATTTCCCAATTTCCGCTCGTCTGCGCTTAGCATCATTAATTGACGAAAAATCCTTTAAGGAGCTAGACGCTGGGATGACAAGTGTGGATATTTTAGAATTTACAGGTGTAGATTCATACTCTTCTAAATTAGAAAAGTATAAAGATAAAACTGGTGAGGCAGATGCTGTCATAACAGGTGTTTGTAAAATGCAGCATCACAAGGTTGCTATTGGTATAATGGATTTTTCCTTTCTTGGTGGTTCAATGGGTTCTGTTGTTGGAGAAAAACTGACAAGAATGATTGAGCTAGGGACTAAAAATAAAATACCAGTTGTTATTATTTCAACGAGTGGGGGGGCCAGGATGTATGAGGGAATGTTTAGCTTGATGCAAATGGCTAAAACATGTGGAGCATTGGCTTATCATTCAGAGGCTAATTTGCCATACATTAGTGTGCTAACTCACCCTACGACTGCTGGAGTGATGGCAAGCTATGCAAGTGTGGGGGATTTAATTCTAGCTGAACCAGGTGCTATGATTGGCTTTGCTGGTCCCAGAGTCATTAAGGATACTACGCAGGCAGAATTACCACCAGGTTTTCAAACAGCAGAATTTTTAATGGATAGAGGTATGATTGATGCAATTGTTCCAAGAAATAAGATGCGTCATTCGATAATTAATTATCTCGATTACATGTCAGCAAATGTATCAAAACCAAAAGCTAAAAGAGCTGTAAAAAAGAAAACATCCTAATCTTTAAGCTTCTTTAAGGATACTCAATAATATTAATATCCTTATAGTAAATTTCGCAAGCAGGTCCACTGTGAACCTGAAGTGCGATCACCCCTTTTTCTGCAATATTTGTATCCTTTTCAGTATAATCTACAGTTTTATATCCATTTAGAATTAGTTGGATTTTATTGCCATTAGCTATAATGCGGTAGGTATTCCAGTCTCCTTTTTTAACGATTTTAGGAATATCTTTAGCAGGAGGTGCAGCTAATATTTTGCGACGTCGAGATTCATCGTAAAGAGCGCCCCAGTATTTTTGTCCAATATCAGCTTGGAAGCCAATTACTTCGTGATGATTAGGGATGCGCTTTGTTCTGAATTGAATACCAGCATTTGCTTGAGGGGATCCGACGACTTTAAATTTTAATCTTAAGTCAAAATTTTCGTATTCAGAAGTGGTGCAAAGAAATTCATTATTCGGGATCTTCTTATTTAGACTTCCTGCTACTATTGATCCATTCTCAATTCGAAAAAAATCCATGTTACCTTCCCATCCATTGAATGTTGTTCCGTCGAATAATAGTTTTGAACTAGTATTAGTTACAGATTGAGTAGAGGGCTCCTTAAGGTTGAAGGTATAGCAGCCAGTTAGTAATAGGCCGGTAAAGAGATGAAGAAGATGTTTCATTAAAAAAAGATAATGCCTGAGTATTTTATTATGTTCCAGTAGATTTAGCGGCTAAAATTGCATGTTTAGTCAACTCGTTTTCATAGGCATTTTTTAGATCATTAACCAACTTATTTGAAGGGAGTTTTGTTGCTTCTATTCGTTCAACATTACGAATTCCTGTGGCTGCAGAGGTAACAAAAATTGCATCTGCTTTTTCAAGCTGCTTGGGTTTTATTGATTCTTCTTCGACGGTTTTACCAAGTCTCGAAGCTAAGGCTATAACAAGCCTGCGAGTTACACCTGGTAATAATCCGTCATTTATTGGTGGAGTCCGAATGGCTTCATCCTTTATATAAAAAACATTTGCAGATGAAGTTTCGGTTATATTGCCTTCAGAATTTATAATCAAACCGTCGTCTGTGTTTTTTTCTTTAGCAAAGCGTTTAGCCATTACTGAACCAAGTTTATTGTTTGACTTAATTGAAGTTAATATATCGCCTGCGGCTACGCGTATATTTGTAATTGATAGTGAAATACCCTTTTTTTCTATTTTGGGGATTTCATATAGAGAAATAAGTGATGTTGGGGGTTCGTCACCTGTAAAGTCATATCCGCGTTTTCCGGGTCCTCTTGTAATTGTTAATCGAGCAATACAGTTGCTTGATCTGTTTAGTTTGATTAGTTCTTTCGTTTTTTCTGAAAACTCTAACGGAGTTAAAGGAACTTTTAGGTTAATAGTTTTAGCGCCCTCAATTAATCGAGTCATGTGCCATTCCCATAGAAATGGTTTGCCGTGGTGAATTCTTATTGTTTCGTATATTCCGTCCCCATAAATAAAGCCGCGATCGTTCGGGGATATAGTGGCTTTATCTTTTAATATAATTTGCCCGTTTAAAAGAGCGTATGAGTTAGTTTGTTCCATTTTAATTAACTATCCCGCTGACCAAATTTACAGAAATATGTTTTGTGTCAATATGGTATGCAGTTTTTGTAGCTAAATTTTAGTTTTATTCGTAAAAAGAAGTCATGAGATTATTTTTAAGTATTCGTTTTTTTTGTTTTTTTACTTTTTTTCTTACTCTGACATGCGGAGAGATTATTGCTCAGGATGAAAATAAACAAAGCCGCCGAGAGCGGTTAATGCAACGCTTTGACAAAAACAAGGACGGTAAATTGGATGGTAGGGAACGGGATGCTATTCGAAATTTTCTAAGCCGATCAAGTGATTCTGAGGGCGTCGAAACGACTAAGCGCAATGATAAGATTCATACTCCAAAAGACTACGATCCAAAGAAAGAATATCCCTTAATTCTAAATCTACATGGTTACAGAAGCAACGGTAAGGGACAATTAAGGTTCTTCCCATTGAAAGAACTTGCAGAAAAGTATGCTTTTATTTATTGCGCACCTGATGGGATAGACAATAGCTGGAATGCTACTGATGCCTGTTGCGATTGGAAGGGGAAAGTGGATGATTCCAAGTATCTCCGAAGTCTGATCCTAAAGGCGATGAAAGAATACAACATTGATAAAAAACGAGTGTTCGTCACAGGCCTATCCAATGGGGGGTTCATGAGTTATCGGATGGCGCATGATCACTCAGACCTAATTACTGCGATTGTTCCGTTTGCTGGTGTTGGTTTTGATCAATGGCCAACTAATCCTAAGAATCCAGTTAGCGTGCTTCACGTTCATGGAACAAAGGATAAAACGATTAAATGGGCCGGTGGTGAGATTGGAGGGGCGAGATATCCAAGCGCAAAAGATAATTTTTCAAAGTGGAAAACATTCAATGGCTGTCAAAAGAAGGCTGAAATAGAGAAAGATACTATTGATTTAGACAGAAAAGTTCCAGGTAGTGAAACCGAGATTGTTAGATTTGAGTCCAATGATGGAAAAGTAGTAATGGAGCTTTGGGAGGTTGTTAAAGGAAGTCACGTAACTCCACCTCGAACTGCTGCTCGTGAGCGAATTATCGAATGGATGCTAGCAAGGACTAAATAATTAACCTTAAAATTAAGCTCAGTATAGTGAGAGCACTTTTTTTGTTACTTCCACTGGTTTTGTGCTCGATGACGTAGTGCGTGATCAGCTAGCACAAGTGCTGTCATTGCTTCAACCATTGGAACAGCACGTGGAAGTACACATGGGTCGTGACGACCTCTGCCTCGTAGTGTTGTGTTTTTTAGGTTTTCATCAACAGTCTCTTGCTCGTGCATGACGGTTGCTACAGGTTTGAAGGCTACTCGAAAGTGTAGCGTTTCACCGTTTGAAATTCCTCCTTGAACTCCGCCAGAATTATTCTGAGTTGTCCGTACTTTTCCTTTGCGTGCACGTATAGGGTCGTTGTGCTCTTTTCCAGTAAGTAGTGTGCCTTCAAATCCAGACCCAACTTCAAAGCCTTTCGAGGCAGGTAGGCTCAGCATTGCTTTTGCTAAATCTGCTTCAAGTCGGTCGAATACCGGTTCCCCCCAGCCAACAGGCAACCCGCGAGCGACGCCTTCGATAATTCCTCCAACTGTATTCCCTGCTTTTCGAGTGCGTTCAATAAGCTTTATCATCTTCTCGGCAATTATTTTTTCAGGGCAGCGAACAATATTTGATTCAATATCTCGCATTTTCACCTTTTCATGATCGATATCAGCCGTGATTTTTTGAACCTGTTTGACGTATGATAAGACTTCAACCCCAAATCGCTGTTTTAGTAACTTTTTAGCAACGGCGCCGCCAGCTACCCTTGCAATTGTTTCTCGGGCGCTAGATCGTCCGCCACCTTGCCAATTTCGAATACCAAATTTGTTTTGATAAGTATAATCAGCGTGGGAAGGGCGGAATTTTGTTTTCATTTCTGAGTAGGCTTCAGGTCGATGATCTTTATTCTGAACGATCATGTGTATTGGTGTTCCAATCGTTTTCCCTTCGAATGTTCCAGATAAAATAGTTACCTTATCAGCTTCATTTCGAGGAGTGACAATCTTCGATTGACCAGGCCTACGGCGATTGAGTTCCGGTTGAATATCTGTCTCATCCAGTTCTAGCATGGGAGGGCAACCATCAAGTACTACGCCAACAGCTCCCCCATGAGACTCTCCAAAAGTTGTGATTCTAAATAAATGGCCAAAAGTATTTGGCATAGACATATTGTGAGGGAAAATTTGTCATGTGGCAAATCCCTCGCATAAAAGGCTGGTCGGCCGGTGTGACTTTGGTAACAGTAGCCCTATGCGAGCCAACCACAGTTTACTTTATATTTGGCCGGTATTTGTAGCTACATCTATAATTTCAATCTTCGTTAGTAGTGTTTCAGCTGCAGCGGACAGCCCCGCTTTGGGTCACTGGTTGTTTTCATTGGATAGGGTAAAGGGGACAACAATCCAAGCTGTTGTAGGGGCTGATGCTACGATTGAAGGGCTTGGAAGATCTGTTAGCTTCGCTGACGCTTCATCTCCTAAGCACGTTAAATTAACTGGCAACGGTTCCAGAATTGAGGTGGCATCCAATATTTCTTCTCTCAAGATGCCAAAACAAGCTATTACGCTTGAGGCTTGGGTTCGTATTGATAAACCGGCTCAATGGGGCGGAATTATTGGTGCACTGCAAGATAATGGAACCTATGAAAAAGGTTGGTTACTTGGTTACCAAAACAAAAACTTTTGTTTTGCTATTAATTCTGAAGGTAGCAGCAAACTTACTTACCTGACTTCACCTTCTGATTTTCAAATTGGACAATGGTATCATTTGGTGGGTACCTATGATGGAGTTACCCAGAAACTATTTGTAGATGGAAAAATCGCAGCTGAGGAAACTGAGCAGAATGGCCAAATTGTTTACCCACCTAAGGCGTGGTTAGAGATTGGTGCTTACCATGATGACGATGAACTTTTTATGATGAGCGGATGTCTGCACGAAGTTCGAATGCTTGATCAAGCATTGTCTCCTGAAAAAGTTAAGTCATTATATAATGCGAAGAAATCATTGTTCCCTGAGCCTGAAAAGCCAGTTGAACCTTTGGCTATTGCATATGGGCCTTTTGTTGATTGGATTGACCGCACAACAGCAAGTATTACTTGGGAACTTGATCAGCCGATTCAGGGGCAGGTGAGGTGGGTTGCACCAAGTGGGCATTCTAATATATTGAAAGATAATAATTTATCCAAAAGGCATACTGTTATTGTTAAGGATTTAATTCGAGAAGGAGAATACTCTTATCAAATACTTGGCAATACTCCATCACTCCGAAGTAAACTATATAAGTTTGATTCCTCATTTTACTACAGGCTTCCTAAGGTTTCGCTTGCATCAGCTAAGGTTAATGAATCGAGTAAATTGCAGTCAGTGGCCAAACAAATGCTTAGCCTTTCAAAAGCTCGAGGCGGTTACTGTTTGGTTTTAGGGGGTGTTGATGGGAGTTTAATTTTAGAAATGGTAAAGCAATCTGATTTTCAATTCATTCTGCTTGAGGAAGATCCTGAGGTTGCCCATAAAATACGCAAGAATCTAGATTCAGCTGGCGTTTACGGTGCCCGTGCAACTGTTAAGTTGGGGAGTTTACGGGAGCGGGTATTTGGACCGATGATGTTCAATTTGATTGTTTCCGAGCGAGATGTATTAGCTGGTACAATTCCCAAAGACCCCGCTCCTGAAGTATTCCGATATTTAGCTCCGGCGGGAGGGGCTTTAGTTTTTAGCAAAGGGAAGGAGGCTTTATTAACCAAAAAATGGTTTGGGAATTTAGATACTAGATATATCCGTAATGAAAAAAATGAGACTGTTTGGTTTGTTAGTGAACGCCCTCGGTTGAAAGGCTCTGGAGATTGGACACATCAATATGGTAATGCTCAAAACACTTCTTGTAGTGATGACGAATTGGTAAAAGGAGCCATGGGCGTTAAATGGTGGGGAGAACCAGGACCTCGCCCAATGCCTGACCGTGGTCCTCGCAATCCTGCACCGCTTTCAGCCGGAGGTAAGTTGTACATTCAGGGTGATCGAGTTTTATTTGGGCTCGATGCATATAATGGTACTGTTTTATGGAGTCAGTCTTGTCCTGAGATGAGGCGTGCAAATATACCAAGAGACAGCAGCAATATGGTTGCGGATGATCGTGGTTTGTATCTTGCTCAGGGTCGTTATTGTATAAATTTCGTTGGTTCAACCGGTCAGCGCTCTAATGTTTATTCTGTTCCAGATGCAGATACTGGCGACTATAATTGGTCTTTTCTTGCTGTTGTTGAACAGACATTAGTTGGTAGTCGCGTGTCAAGAGGTACAGTATATCTGGGGGACG
>CEVP01008172.1_pt1 | contig 13569 bp, 18 predicted proteins | sample 427071 | NCBI WGS metagenome assembly CEVP01 (sample SAMEA2623808, study PRJEB7988) | marine metagenome | isolation source: saline water (ENVO:00002010), including | reverse complement strand
TTCTTACCTCCTGCGGAGACACCGAAGGTAGCTACGACTCCTGTAAAGACCGAAGCTATGAAAGTTGGATCCATGTCTTGTTTAGGAATTCCTAGTGCAGGTGGCAAATCAACATACGCTAATGTTAAAACTCCTCCAGACCAGATCAAAATTCCTAGTCGCACGAAAGTCGAGAGGATAGCAAGTTGCTCCTCCTTATCCTCAATACCATCTTTGATTTTACCGATGATACCTTTCTTTTCTTCTTTCTTTTCCATAGCAATTGGTATTATATAGTATATATCATATCAGAATTCCCAAGGTCGGGTCCCAAATTCTTCGTGCCACTCATCATATACCCATTGAGTATACTTTTTTCCAAAGGCATAATCTTCATCTGATAAATCTTGCATATCACTCATCCATTGATCTTCTAGATCTTCATATCTAGGTGCTTTTGTTCCCATTTCTGGGTAATAACAATTCTTATGAATACTATTAATTTTACACTCTAAAAAATTCTCTAAGGGTTCTATGTTACCACTCCACAAATCTTCCATGACAATAGGTAAAGTAGGAAAATGTGCTGCATATTTCTTATATGTTTGAACATAAGAAAACTTAGAGAAATTATATTCCTTTTTTTGTAATAGATCTTTCCAGTAAGAAATACTATCGGGGAAATTTTTTCTCAGCAATCTCCATTGAAATCTAGATTGAGGATCATTGTCATTCCATTGTGAGCACACAACATCATTACTTTTTACCTTCAATCTATATTGTGCAGAACTATGAGAATAACCTCTTCTAACAGGATCTCTAAAAATCATGATGACCCTTACATCAAAATTCTCTTTTAATGTTGAGGAGATCTCTGATACAAACTGAGGACTCAACTCTGCATTAGTATTACTAAAATCACTAACATAGGGATAATCTTTACTAGACAATCGTTTGTAGTATTCTACAAAATCATCTAACGTGGTATCCTTTGAAAATAATAATTCTAAATTTTTTAATTTTAATTCTGATTTATTTTCCAAAAACCACTTACGTTGTGGACTCCTCCTGTAATTCCAAAAATCAGAAGTTTTATCTGATAACCAGTATAGTGTATTATGTTCTTTACCTATTCCACTATTAATAATTTGGTTTTCTTTTAAAGTTTTATATAGAGGAGATGTGGCAGACCAACCTATACCTGTTGCTAAAAGTAACTTAGGTTTAGTCATCCCCTTCGATTAGAAAGGAGGTGTAGGTAGAACTGATCCTGTGGCATCAGGAATTTCAGGAAGCATACCATCTCCACTTAGCACACTGGGTAGTGCACCAGTCACAGATTCCATAACTTTTCCTTTGACATCTTCAATGATAGCATCCTTACGAATGAATACATATCCACCGAGTCCTACTACTCCAAGTGCTACAACACCTGAGAAGATAGCGATTCCATTAATTACTTTTTGCATAAGAATTTTCTATTTTGTTTTTTATATAGTCTTGAAAAGCAAGTTCTATATCAATATGCAGATCATCTAACTTTGTAGATGGATTCTCATCCTGAGTCCAAAAATTACAAAACTCATAGACATGTCTTGGAGACTGATCTAAGTATGGAGTGAGGGCACGAAATACTTTCTGCCTTAGTAACATTCGGTCTTCTGAGTGCATCCAGTCATCCATGTTAGAGTTCGGTTCTGATAAAGTTTTCCGCGTCCAAGACGACCAATGGTTTCTTTCCATTTTTCTTCATGATAAGGATAGGTTCATAGTCACCAGAGTTTTCAACTGCCTGCTGATATGCATCCCAAACATTTAATTTCTCTTGGTTCTTACATTCTATACTGAAAGGGAACTTTTGTCTAGCATCTCGTGCCATTATCAGGTCTTCACCACCTGCACCCATACTTCTTGACTCAATGTCCTCTGGATGTACAGACCTATGTTCAATGAGCATGTCTCTTACCCATTGCTGAAGTCTTCTACCCTTCGCTTTCGCACTCTGTGTTTTCATTATCAGATGTTATATGATCGTATTTAGAGAAATAATCAACCTCGTAGTCTAAACCATCATAGTCATACCACTCGTTCTCTGACCCTAGGTTGTAAGGATTCTTTATTTTTTCGTAATGCATTTGTCCTTATACTATAATAACTATGTATATTTTGACATCAATATTTCCCAAGTCTCGTTGTAATCATTGACTTGATGAACCTCACCGAGTTTTTGATTTATAATAGCATAAGCAATACTATGATCATTTCCACCTGCATAAGTTTTGTCTCCAAAGAAAGTTATAGTATCATGAGTCTCAAAGTCTTGTAATATCTGAGACTTGTCATGTCCTTTTTGAGAGATATCTAAACCTGTCTCACCACCAACTGTAACAGAAAGGTCAGGAAACAATCTTCTTATGTTTTGTGCTAATTTATCTCTCTCTTCTGCATCTTTATCCCATGCAACATATTCACTTCTATACTTCATATTGTCCTCTCCTCTTCCGAGAATACTAAAATTTATACACCCCGGTCTTTCTTCTATATGCTTACCTGTTCTAATATTAAATTTACTTGCATTGAGTTCTAGTTCTAGGTACGATGAAAGGACAAAAGGACACTCCCATTGACTAGTGTATACATTTTTATGTTTTACCCAAACACTATTACCAGAACAGTTATATACTTTCTTTGCTTTATTATATAAAGTCTTACCTAATTGTTCAATAGTTTTATCTCTATCACTGCCTGTGACTAGGTAGACTTCATTAGTTTTACAAAATTTACTAAAAAATTTAGAGAACTCTTTGTCTATCTTTTGTCTAGAAGGAGTCAGAGTTCCGTCAACATCAAATAAAAACATTTACAATTTGAATCCGGAGAATGCATTTTTCTTCATGTCCTGTTTGATACCACCGACAACATAGGATTCTACCTCTGTCTCTTGTGGTGCCACCTGTAATCCCTTAGATGAAATCCAGTGTTCAGTCCATGGTAGTGGATTGTTTCTGATAGGTACATCATATGCAGGTGGGAGACCAAGTGCTCTCATCCTTTTGTTAGCAATCCATTCAACATATTTTACCAGAAGTTTATCATTAAGTCCAATCATACTACCATCTTTGAATAGGTATTGTGCCCACTCTTTCTCTTCATTGACAGCATTTTTGTACATACCTATGACAGTATCTCTTTCCTCTTCTACAATCTGTGACATGATAGGATCATCACCCTCCATCCACTTCTTCAAGATTTGTTGAGTAAGAACAGTGTGTTGGTTCTCGTCTCTAGCAATGAGGGAGATAATTTTTGCTGATCCTTCCATAACTTTGAGTTCTCCGAAAGCAAAGCTACAAGCAAAACTAACGTAAAAGCGAATTCCCTCCAGTATGTTAACATTTGCTACTGCTAGATAAAGTTTTCTCTTCAATTCTTTCTCAGTCCACTCTGCTGTGGTGCTTCCCTTCATATCTGGTGACCACATTGAACCATTCCCCCACTCTTGTGCCACCTCTAGAAACTCATCATATGCTTTAGTTACTGACTGTGCACGAGCGATAATTCTTTGGTCGTCTAGTATAGTGTCAAAGACTTCTGTAGGATCAGGATATACATTCTTGATGATGTATGTGTATGATCTACTATGAATCATCTCCATAAACTGCCATACGTTCATCGCTGCTTCTAACTCAGGTAGAGCACAGTAAGGAGCGAATGCCATACCGGGACCTCTTCCCTGTACAGAATCAAGTAAGATTTGATACTTCAAATTAGAAGTGAATATATGTTTCTGTTCTGGGCGAAGAGTTTGATAGTCACCACGATCTTTCTGTAATGATACTTCTTCTGGTCTCCAGAAATATCCTAGCATTTGATTAGTAAGTTTATCAAACACAGGGTACTTGTAAGAGTCATATCTTTGAACTCCAAGAGGAGCACCGAAGAACATAGGTTGTGTCTTCGTATCAACCTTGTTCTGGTTGAATACAGTCATACCTCTTGGTTTTGACATCTTTGGTTCGGTTGTTCTAAATTGCACAGGATTCACAGGTTTCGTCTTCGTTTTGTATTTGAGAGATAAGATCTGCGATAGGTGGGGGAGTATCCTCTACCTCATCAGATTTGTTATCGAATGTATTCTGATAATATGAGGTCTTCCATCCATACTTGTATGTGGACAACAAATCCTGTGCCATGACTTCCATGGGGATCTGATTGTCTTCGTAATTAGTAGGGTTGTATGACCAGTTGCCAGATATACCTTGATCAAAGAATTTTTGCATGACTGATACAATTTTGATGTATCCATCATTGCTAGGCATATCCCATAATAAAGTGTAATTATTCTTCAATGACGAGTATTGAGGAACCACTTGCTTAAGAGGTCCTTTCTTACTTTTTTTGACGGACAAGAACCCTCTAGGTGGTTCGATTCCATTGGTTGCATTAGACACAACGGAACTGCTCTCTGAAGGCATTTGTGCCGACAGTGTGCTGTGCCTGAGTCCATGTTTGGCAATGTCATTCCGTAAAGAATCCCAATCATGTTGATAAGAAATCTTAGTAATTTCGTCTACGTCCTTCTTATATGTATCAATTGGTAAAGTTCCAGTGGAGTACTTCGTACGATCAAAATATCCACACTTACCTTTCTCTTTTGCAAGAGTGTTTGATGCCTTCAATAAGAAGTATTGGAATGACTCGGATAATGAATGAACAGCATCCCATGCTTCCTGTGAATCATAATCAAATCCTAACTTAGCAAGGTAATGTGCGAGACCTATATACCCAACTCCAAGACTACGACGGTTCTTTGTTCCTGTCTCTGCAGCAATGACTGGATACTTTTGATAGTCTATCAATTCATCTAGTGCACGGACAGTCAAGTCACATAGTTCTTCTAACTCATGGTCAGATCTCACCTTACCTACATTGATAGCAGATAGAATACACAATGCAATCTCACCATTGGGGTCGTCTATGTGCTGTAATGGTTTTGTAGGTAGAGTGATCTCTTGACATAGATTACTCATTTCAATCTTGTCTAAGAAGGAAGAGTGAGAGTTACAGTGGTCTATATTCATAATATAGATACGACCTGTCTCTGCTCTTTCTTTGATTAGTTGTCCAAATAATTCTTGAGCAGCGATTGTTCTTCTAGGAATTGTTGTGTCTGCCTCGTACTCTGTATAGAGTTCGTCGAATTCTTCGGTTCCAAAGACATCATAAAGATTAGGAACATCGTGAGGAGAGAAAAGACTGATATCACCACCGGTAATGAATCTTTCATAGAATAATTTTGATATTTGTATACTGTAGTCTAGTTTCCGAACACGATTGTCTTCAGTTCCTTTATTGTTTTTGAGAACGAGAATGTCTTCGATTTCTTGGTGCCAGATTGGAAAGTGGACAGTCGCGGATCCCCCTCTAATGCCGTTCTGAGTGCAACATCTGACAGTCGCCTCAAACTTCTTGAGGAACGGTACAACACCTGTGTGTTGAACTTCTCCACCTCTGATTTTACTGTTGATCCCACGGATCCTACCTGCGTTGATACCAATTCCTGCCCTCTGTGCAACATAACGACCCACGGCCATATCAGAAGTAAAAATACTATCCAAGGTGTCGTCAATATCAACGAGAACACAAGACGCGAACTGCCGAATAGGTGTTCTGACACCTCCCATGATTGGGGTTGGTATGTTGATCTTGTGTTTGGAAATGGCATCGTAATAACGTCTAATGTAATTGATTCTTGTTTCTACAGGATACTCTGCAAACATAGTCATTGCAATAAGCATGTACATAAACTGTGGTGTTTCATATACTTGACCACTGCTTCTGTCCTGTACAAGGTACTTATCAGCGACCTGACGGAGACCTGCATAGGTGAATAGTAAATCCCTATCATGATCGAGGAACTTACCTATCTCATGTATTTCCTCTGCTGAAAACTTATCGTTGACTGCAGGGTCATATACACCACTCTCAACACATTTTTGAATGTGATCCTGTAGTGATGGCATTTGAAATATCTTACCATATAAACTCTTACGTATTGAAAACAATAGAAGTCTTGCAGCAACGAACTGATAGTTAGGTTGATCTAAATTGATAAGATCACTGGCAGATTTGATAAGAATCTCCTGTATTTCATCTGTTGTGATGCCATCATAGAACTGTATACCTGATTGCATCTCAACTTGTGATGGAGATACTCCTGCTATGTCCTTGCATGCATGTTCTACCATAACGTGCATTTTTTCAAGGTTCATGGGTTCAATAGAACCGTTTCGTTTTGTGACCCGTACGTTGCTCATTCCTTTTCCAATTAGTAAATTTGAGTTCTGCTTGTAAGTTTTTATATGTATTAGATTCTAATATATTTTTTATATTTTGTCCACCTAATACCATGTCGTTAACATCTTTTTGTGGTATTGTGTGTGGAAATATAACTACCTGTTCACCTCTTCCAATACACTTGGAGATTTTTGTGACGATTTCTCTGTTACGTGGTTCGTTATCAAAAACCCAAATATAATCGCTCCAACCAAGCGTCCGAATATCAACATCGGACCCACACATAGCAACCGAGTTTTCCACGAAGGTGGAATCGAAAGGTCCTTCAAGGATGTAAATAGGTTTCGTTTCATCTAGTGTGTCTAATCCGTAAAGTTTTGGTGCATCTTCATCTAACATGATAGTGAGATATTTAGGTTGTTGTATTGAATCAAGTGCTCTGCCTTGAAACCCAATTAACTTCTTATCCCTGTCATACATTGGTATGATTATTCTAGCATGATCATTCTTAGTTGTTTCAAATGTTGGTTTGAGAGTATTGCAATAGTGTTTGAATCTCTCAGCATAGTAAAACTTAGTAGGATCTAACTTTCTTCTGACTAGATAATCCCTTGCTCTATCGTTAGTAGATGCCAAGGGAAGATTGATCTTCTTCTTGAAGACTGGTTTATTGATAATCTTTTTGAAATCTGGTTCAGGTGTGACGGATGCTTTCCCAGTAAGTCCTTCCTTGTATCTGTCTAAAACATATTGATCATAGAGTTGTCTATCTAGATCTTTGAGGAAGTATGTAAAGGACTTGGAAACGCCACAGTTGTGACACTTGAAGTTGAAATCAGTTTTTCTTTTGTATAGATATCCTCTCTTCTTATTCTTATGCTTCTTTGAGTCTCCGCAATATGGACATCTGAAATTATATAAATCAGGTTTTACTTTCTTTATCTTATCTAATCTTGCTGATATGAGTCCAATATATTTGGAGTCTAAGAATATCATCTAGTGTCATTGAACGTCGGTTCTAGTAGTGTAGCAGTGCTTGATTCTGTTGTCAATGATTTCATGAACCTTTGTCCGAGTGGACTAACCATGAAACTAATAATAGCAAGAGCACCAAAAATAGACCACATTTTCTTTTCCATGAGTCTAAGACGGTCATCAACCTTACGTATATCTCTTTCACACCCTTTTTTAATATCCGTGCTTTGTCTATTAACTTCTCTATGTAACGATTCGATTTTTTCAAATAAAACTGCATCGATCCTGTCCTGTTTCTCTAATTTCTCATTATGAACTGCTAACAACTCACCCATCTTGACACTATTTTCCTGTAGACTTTCGACAATTTTCTCCAGTCGTTCCAATAGTGCAGTATTGACGTTGTTGTTATCCATTCTTTTTCTTACGTTGAGACTGTAAACGTTTACGATAGAACATGTTTAGTTTTCTACCATGCTTTTTTCTAAGATCTAATGCAGGATCATATCCGGCAACGGGTCCTTTCGGATCTGCCTTCCCACTAAAACCGGGAGCACTAGCAGTACCACCAATACTCATCATCTCTCTTATTAGTTTTATTATCCTTTCGTTGTCCATTAAATTTTTTTGAGCAGATCAAGGCATTTTTTATCCACCTTCAAATCATCGATACCAGATTTAGGAAACTCAGGTATTCTATTAAGATATAATAAGAATGTTTTTATAAGAGACCAGTATTCCTTTTCTATTTTATAAAACAGTAATGGAATTGTGGCGTCTCCGAAGACATTGAAACAGATAATAAAATGATTTATTATCAAATGATATTTCAATTCACGTTTTACAACATACTTTTTTAGTAATCTTTTTATGTATTTGAATCTTTTGAGATCCTCATGGAAGTCTTCGATGGTTACCGCTTGAGGATTGTCATAAAATTTAATAGCAAAAAGGAGATGATTTTCATCATTCAATTCATCAAATCTCATATCATATTATGCTGCTACAGTTATTGTGCCTGCTGCTGTACCTATGGCAGCAACGTTTGTGATAGTAGACGCTGTGTTAGTGCCCTTATCTTTGATTGTTCCACCATTTAATCCTAGTGCATTAGTTCCAATTGATAGTATGTCACCTGCATTAGTTGCAGCATTATCTGCAGCAATTGTAAGTTGGAATCTCAATTCGTTACTACCTGTACCTGACGCATATGACAATGTGTGATTTGCCCTTTGGTCATTAACTACAGTAAGTTGTGGAGTACCTGTTACATCAACTTCTTCGTTGAATCTTGCATCTACTGTCAATGTTACACCAGTGCCTTTACTAAAGGTTGTTGTTATGAACTCTATCTCTGTAATGTCTGCAGCACCAAGAGAAACTGCTAGTCCACTAACTGCAACTAGAATCTCTGGGTCAGCGTTTGTATTGCCATTACCGGATAGTGCAGAACCTGCTTCTCTTACCCAACCAGTAGAGGTAGCATAGACTTCCTTCTTCTCTACAGTTGTTAAATTCTTAGGTTTTGATTCGTCTGAATCACTTGTTCCCCAAAGAGCCATTTTCGTTACTTATAATAATTTGTCTTTGAATATTTATAAAAATACCACGGGGGACCCGTGGTATTTGATATTGAAACTGTTATCTTGACTTGATTGCTGCTGAGACTTGCTCAAACAACTTGTCGTCTGCATCAGTTTTAGTTAGTTTTACTGCTTTCCCTATGATTACAAGGCAGATGTCGATGAGTTTCTCACCAAGTTCTGCATCTTCAGGGATTTTGTCTACTGCATCAGAGATAATCTTTGATGCTAGAGGTAATAGGAATGATAACATAATAATAAATGTGTTGGATCCACTCCTATATATGCACTATGTTCCTAGACCTTTGCCTTTGTCATAATTATCTTTACCACCATATACTGACATGGTATTTGTATAGTCCTTAGTGCTCTTGAACCCACGTTTCTTAGCATCAGAAGCAGTTTTCTTTTTCTTATCTGCCATCATCTTGAACTTACCATCACCACTAGGTTTTGCACCCTTGACTTTCTTTGGTTGGTTACTACCACTTCTCATTATCTGACCCTTGTACTTCGCTTTTATAGCATCAAGTGCAGCATCCTTTGGTTTAGGACCCTTTGGTTTCTTTGAACCACCCTTATCATATCCCATCTCTTTCTTCATACGTGTCGCTTCGTCAACGTATGCACCTGCAACCTGATCTAAAAGAGATTCTTTCTTCAGTGATGCCAATCCCTTTTTGAGATTACTTGCTTTACCTGTCTTTGTGTGACCATACTTAGCAAGATCTGTGTGGAGTTCTCTATTCTGTTTCTTACTATCTCCACCTCGCTTGTTTGACTGATCCATCTTAGTGGTCTTCTGATACCCACCCTTTTTCACATCATATTTTTTTCTATAGATATCTTCACCAACAACTGATGCAGTCCCCGGCATGACCTTATTGATTGCATCATTATTATCCTTTATCTTTCTATTATACTTGCCTACTGCATCCTTCGCTTTCTTTATTATGTTGAAGTCACCCTTGATCTTATCAACTAACCAGTTTTCTTTAAGTTTTTTTTTTCTCCTATCTATCTCCTTAGAGATTCTCTTAGTCATGAACTTGTTAGCAGGAGATGTCTGATCCATGCTACTGAACTTCTTATGTGCTGCTGCTAGTGCATCATCACTTTGCTTTGCCATCTTAGCATCTTCAAACACATTGACACTCTCAACATTTACAATTGGATTGATAGTAATTTTATTTTTTACACCACTCTCCTTAATCTTCTCATCCTTTCTCATTGACTTTATAGGTTCTCCGGCAGGAGATATCTCTTCAATATATTCAAGATCTGCTCTCCAATTTTCCTTCTTCATACCTTTTGTTTTCTTACCTCTTCTCTCTGCATGATCTGCTCTTCTATCTCTTTGGATACCACCGCCAAGTGCAAGAGATCCATGAGGATTACCATAACGATCAAGTCTTTTACCTGATCTCTTATGATCGGGAACCATCTTGTCAACCTTTGCCTCAATCATCTCCATATCATCTGGATATTCATAAGATAACTTTTGAATCAAGTCCAGTCCAAAGTCATATAGTCTCTTACCTTTCTTATTCACACCCATTCTATTCTGCCATGCAGGTGTGTTACCTTTCATGTCAGCAACATGTAATGTTCCCAATGTTCCTGCCTCATCTAATTCTAACTCTAGATGCTTCTCAAGATAATGATATTCATCAGTAAACTTTACAGGCATAGAGACAGTGCCCTTACCTTTGACATACTTAGTAGTTCTAGGATTCTTAGGATCATCACTTTTGAAGTCCTTATGAATCTTACTATATTCTTTACGAGACATCTTGACATCTTCCTTCGCCAATTTATCACCTGCCTTCTCCATACCCTTCAGTCTTTTATTGACCTGCTTGAGTTTTATATCTTTTGCTTTCTTTGGTATACCAGATCCACGTTGTGTTGCCACCATGTTTCCTCTGGTCTCTTTACTTGCCTTCTTAATATAACCACCTAGAGTCTTCTTACTTAATTCATTTATTTGCTCTTCTTCTACAGAACTAGGAGTTGTGTCCTGATCCTCATGAGGTATTTCATTTCCATCTGCATCCTTTTTATGATGTTCAGAGACTTTTTTTTTACCCTTCTCTGCCATCGCTTTTTTGATTGCTTTGTCTTTAGAACCCATGTACTCATCGGTACCTGACTCTACTTTACCATCGCCATCGTAGTCCTTCTTCGCCACCTTATCTTCAAGGTAAGGTTTACGAAGTGCTTCGTATGCTTGTGACCAAGGATTACTCATTTCTGTATTTTAACTTCTTATATTTATTATTTAGGCAGTTACTATATTTCTACAGATTCTGTGATCCAAGATCTGAATATTTCTTTATTCTTATCTAAGCAGATTAGATGATTAGATCCTCTTCTTATTATAACTCCTATCCTATCATGTGACTCAATGACTGCTCCTCTTTTGAAAATATCACCTGCCATATATTGCTCACGAATTGTTCGCTCGTCAACAGGTAAAATATTGAGACTAATAAAATTATATAAGTTTCCATTCTGCTCAAGAGCAAGTTTTTGTAATTCTTTTGCTCTGCTCTGTCTTACTACAATATTGACAGCACCATATCCACTCTCATATATTGATTGGAGTACATCGTATATTGTCTCAGCATTTTCGTCATCTATAATAGCATCACCATAAGTCTCTTTGAGTCCTTCTATGTCAGCATCTCTGCTTGGGAAAATATAAAACTGTCCTCCCTCTGCATATTCCTCTGTTGCACTTACAATACTAGATGATAACTCTTCATCGTCAAATTTATCAAATGCAATGGTGAGAGGTTCACTTCTTGCAGCAGCATCTAATTCTTTTCTAGCAGCAGCATTTTGAACAAGAGATGACATTCTCTCCATGTCAGCAGATGAACCACCACTTCTTGATCCTGCCTGATTTACTCCACCACCTGCAAACTGAGATCCTGATTTTGCAGCAGTAGATGTATCATTAGAACTCTGATCTTCAGAACCAGTTCTACCAGAGAACATTTTCAGTTCTCCTGATACCGTTTTTGCTTTTAGATTACCTTGCTTATCATACCAATCTCCGTGACCGTCCCCTACGAGACCCAAACGTTTTGCTTGAGATGACGCCTTTGTAGTTCGTGCTTCTGCGATGAATTGTGCGTATGCCTTCACGGATTCTTTTATAAAATTGAGATTTGTTTTTTTGAATTAACGCTAAACCTAGCGTCTTGTATTGAATATATTTATGCTTGTCATCCTGTAGACCTTCGATAAACTCTAGGTAAAACTGAGTGAAGGTCTCTAGTTCTATTTTAATAGATGCTACTTTTTTCTTATCTCTAGTGTATTGAAAGATAAGTTCGTCCATTAGATCTTCAATCATAGGTAAAATAATCCTGTGCCTGCTTCAAGAACCTGCCTAAGTTTGATAACATAACCAGTTGCCCTTTTATCTGCATCTACTCTAGCACGAAACTGCACTAATAGTTTACCTTGACTATTAATTTTGATAGTCGGGTTATCTGTAAAATTAGATACGATAGAGAGATCAGCATTCTCTATGGCAGTCTCAAATTCAGGACCAAAAGTTCTCTCAGAATATGATCCCTGTGCTCCTGCAAACTTGACTAATTGTATGTCTTCATCACCCCTTGTTGCACCCACTCTAATTGTAGATGCAAGTTTTCTTCTAAAACCTAATGCATCGATCTGAGTTTTGATTACTTTCTCTGCCCCCTTATAATATATCGTCGCTGCTTTTTTTAGTTTACTTGCCCATATACTTCCAGTAACATCTTTACTTGTCTGTGCTCTGAAAGAAAATGCATCGGTCACATTGAATTCTTTTATGTAACTATTGACTGCATTTTTCACACTACCATCTACAATGATTCCCATATTATTATCAAAAAGTTTATCAAATTTATCAATACCAAATCCTATGACCTGATCAAACTGCCTACCACTTTCAGTCTTGAGAGAGATCTGTTTACCAATCTTTCTCCCATTAGCAAATAGTCCTATATCTACCTTAGTTTCTAATTGATTACTCACACCATCAGCATCTACAAGTATCTTATCATTCTTAGCATTGGTTGCTAGTCTGTTTGCTTCCCTTATGAATGTAGGATCACTATTAGCATATCTCACTGCTCTCTCAAATATATCTCTAACCTGAGTTCGATTCGATTGTTTGGATAGAAAGTCCATCGCTGTTTGAGGTAGAGTAAGTTTGAATACTACCTTATCTGAAAACATCAACTCTCTTATAATGTTTACAGTTGTCTCAACCTTATCACCGGGAGCATTGGGAGGGATATATTCAAATGGTTTGGGAACATCTCTAACTTTTTTAGTATATGTGCCACCGCTTCTAAAAAATTTTGCTAGGACTGCATCTATATCAGTAGCATTTACTTGAGGTAAGTTATCTACAGTTTGTCCTAATGATCTTTTTGTAAACTTCGCTGTCAAAGCAGCACCCATGATACCTTCTGCTATGTCTCCCCTATTAGCAGAAATTTTTGCCATAAAAAAATACCCCCTGTTATAGGAGGTATTTATTTCTATATCAGACCTAAAGATCCGGCGGTTATACCCACTGCTAGAAAGAAACCAAATTCTATAAGGTCTCTAAATGGACTATGCAGTAGTTTTTTCATTACCCGATTGAAGGTGCTGTTAGTGCAACTTCTGTTGACTCTGCTGAAGCAAGGTCTAATGGGAAGTTGTGTGCATTTCTTTCATGCATTAC
>CEVP01068150.1_pt1 | contig 13886 bp, 18 predicted proteins | sample 427071 | NCBI WGS metagenome assembly CEVP01 (sample SAMEA2623808, study PRJEB7988) | marine metagenome | isolation source: saline water (ENVO:00002010), including | reverse complement strand
TCTATATATCTTGTAATATAGATATATTAACATAGAGCAAAGAAAGAATATGGTAGTTTTAACATTAAATGTTTGTGGAATCAGGGCTAGTGAAAAAAAGGGGCTGTTTAAATGGTTGTCTAAAGTAAAAGCAGATATAATTTGCCTTCAAGAAGTAAGAGCTAGTGAAGAGCAGATTCAATCTAAAGAGTTTATGCTATCAAATTATAAAAGATATTTATCAGAAGCAACTAAAAAAGGTTATAGCGGCGTATGTGTTTATGTCAAAGAAGATCCAATAAAAATAACAAAGACATTTGGTTCAAAGTTTTTTGCAGAAGAAGGCAGATTCATAGAAATCGAGCTACCAAAAGTTAGAATGGTATCTGTATATTTCCCCTCAGGCTCATCTGGTGAAGTTCGGCAAAATCTTAAGTATAAATTTATGGAAAAATTTGAACTTTATATGAAAAAAATAAAGAAAAATACTAAACCAACTATTATCTCGGGTGACTGGAACATAGTGCATAGAGAAATTGATATAAAAAATTGGAAATCAAACCAAAAAAATTCTGGCTGTTTACCCAAAGAGAGAGCTTGGTTAGATAGAATATTTGATAAGCATGGCTTTGTCGACGCATTTAGATCTATTAATAACAAACCACATAATTATACATGGTGGTCGAATAGAGGAAGATCATGGGAGAATAATGTAGGGTGGCGTATTGATTATCAAGTTATTTCACCTAATAGTAAATTAAAGGTTATGAGTGCAAAAATATATAAAAAAGAGAGATTTTCTGATCACTCGCCATTAATCATTAAGTATGAGTTTTGAAATGATGAGAAATTTAATGACCTCAATCAATCCATATTTAGAGAAGAAGATGCTTATAACACTGTCTATGGGTTTTGTTTCTGGGGTTCCACTGCTCTTAACAATTACTTTACTTCAAGCGTGGCTGACAGATGAGGGAGTATCTAAATCTACTATAGGATTATTTGCTTTAGTAGGATTACCATATTCTTTAAAGTTTATATGGGCACCGTTATTTGATCACTTTACTGTTTCGAGTCTAGGTAGAAGACGCGGCTGGTTATTAATCACTCAAGTTCTTTTGATCATATCTATTATTGTATTGGGCTTAGCTAACCCTGCGATGAATCCATTTAATGTGGCAGTTCTTGCTACATTGGTAGCATTTTCTTCTGCATCACAAGACATTGTAATTGATGCATACAGAAGAGAATCTCTTACAGACGAGGAACAAACAATTGGTGCGTCTGCTTATGTATTAGGTTATAGAATTGGTGCTTTAGCTGCAGGTGCAGGAGGTCTGATTTTAGCTGACTATATGACCTATCAAATGGTATATGCCTTTATGTCAATAATAATGATATACGGAGTGTTTATAACATTAATAGCTGAAGAACCTAAAAAATATTACGAACCATCAAACTTCATATCAGCAATTTATAACCCATTTGTGGAGTTTTTTAATAGACATGTTTCCATAAATATTGCATCTGATCGATTAACAAACTTAAATAATAGGTCAAAGATATCGAGACGTAATATACTGAATAATACTCTACTTGTTCCAATATTGATTTTACTATTTATACTTTTGTATAAAATTGGCGATACAATGGCGCACTCACTAAGTACCAACTTCTATTTGGACATTGGATTTTCTAAATCGGAAATAGGTACCATTGTTAAGTTTTTTGGTTTATTTGCGACCCTAGTTGGTGCGTTTATTGGTGGGCTCATATCTCTAAAAATTGGCTTATTCAGATCATTAATGATTTTTGGTATATTCCAGGCTATTGCTACACTCGGGTTTTCAGTTCTCGCATATTTTGGTGATATTCTTTACTTATTAATGATTGTAATATCATTAGAGAATTTAGCGGCAGGGATGGGTTATACTGCATACTTAGCTTTTATAGCTAATATGACTAACAAAAGATTTACCGCTACACAATTTGCATTGATGACAGCACTAATGTCTCTGCCAAGAACATTATTTTCAGGAATGTCTGGATACTTAGTAGAAATGTTAGATTGGGAATTGTATTTTATTTTCTGTTCACTTATTGCTTTTCCTGCTTTAATAATACTTATTAAACTAAGAAGGAGCTTAAAAATATGACATCTTTTAATACAGCTGATATTTGTGATGAAAACTCTGATGTACAAATAGCAGAGCCTATTTTTAAATCTTTTGGAGAAAGAGCACTATTTTATGGAAAAATTAGGACTGTTTCAGTCTTAGATGATAACTCTTTTGTAAAAAAACTAGTAAATGAAAAAGTGGAGGGCGATGTAATGGTTGTTGATGGTAGAGCATCTCTTAAATGTGCATTGCTAGGGGACAATCTTGCAAGAATAGCATGCGGAAATGGATGGTCCGGATTTATCATTAATGGATGTATAAGAGATTCAGACATAATTAATAAAATAGACATTGGGATAAAAGCCATTAGTACGATGCCTATCAAGAGTGAAAAAAAAGATATTGGTGATTATGCAAAAAACTTAAATTTTGCTGGTGTTGTATTTAAAGAAGGTGAGTATGTATACTCAGATGGTGACGGAATAGTTATATTAAAGAGAGCTATTTCAAACAAAAATATAACCCAGAAAATTAATATTGGCATACCATATAAGTTGATAACATGCATGAAAAGAATGTCTGATGAATAAGGCGCTACTAAAGATAGATAAAATTTATTTAACGAGAAATGATATTCCTATAATATCAGATTTTTCTTTAGATATTTTTTCCTCAACGGTTACCAATATTTATGGTCGTAATGGTTCTGGCAAAACATCACTATTAAAGATTCTAGTTGGTATTACAGAACCATCTAGTGGCTCCATAATAAATAATGCTCAAGTCTCTGATGAGAAAAATATTACATATGTAGGCCATAAATACGCTATAAAAAGTAATCTAACGGTAAGCGAGAACCTACAATATGAATCAATTATGAATAAAAACAAACAAGCTACAATCAATAATATGATTACAAAATTTCATATGGATGAGTACAAAAACTACCTAACTAAGTATCTTTCACATGGCCAGCAAAAAAAAGTATCACTCATAAGGGCAAGCATATCTGATGCAAAGATATGGGTTATAGACGAACCATATAGTGCGCTTGATAAAGAAGCGATATCAATGCTTGATAACTGTATTATTGAACATTTAAAACATGACGGTGTTGTGATCATGACAAACCATGAAGCTATTGATAACAAAAATTTCAAAGTTTCCAATATAAAAATTGATGATGAATAATTTTATAAAAAATGTTAACAAGGAATTTTTAATAGCTTCTAGATCTGGGCTAGAGATTCTAATGCCTATTATGTACCTCTTTATAATCATGATATTCTTTAATATATCAATTAGTTATGTGCAGAGAGATATAGTATTAGAACTGCTCCCATTGATGATTTGGATTTCATGCCTATTAATATGTGTTTTGAATTTAGAAACCATTTTCAAAGACGATTATGAAGATGGTACTCTTGATATGTTTGTTGTAAATGATAAGTATTTAGAGCTCGATATAATAGCTAAAGTTCTATCACATTGGATTTTATCAAACTTACCAGTAGTAATAATAGCGCCATTACTATGTATTGTTCTAGGCTTAGATGCCGGTACTTCATATGTATTGTTTATAACTCTTCTAGTTGGGACACCGACGATGAGCTTGGTGGGATCTATAGCTGCAGCGTTAACAATTAGTTTGAAAAAAAATAAAATATTAATTTCAATTATTGTTCTACCTATGTATATACCTATACTGATTTTTGGCACCAGTGCAGTCAATAATTCGTTCTTTAATATAAACTATCAATCAGAGATAATTATGATGGCAATGATCTTTTTGATCTTTTTGATAGTTGCTCCAGTAGCATGCTCAAGGGCAATAAAAATAAGCTTAGATTGAGCTCGCCCATTTAGTATTCTTCTCTCTATTCAATAAATCGTTTCTAGATGATGATAAAATTGCAGCTACTAAATAAGCGGTGAAGCCTATAGTTGTGTAGATTAGAGGATATAGCATCTGAGCTTCAATTGATGGTGCACTAAACTTCATCACAGATGGACCCTGATGCAGAGTATTCCACCACTCTACAGAAAAGTGAATAATGGGAATATTGATAAACCCAACTATTGCTAGAATATTAGCGGCCTTGGCGCCTTTCCGATAGTCGTCAAATGAGTAATAAAGAAATATAATTGATAGATATATGAATAACAAAATAAGTTCAGAGGTAAGTCTAGCATCCCATACCCACCAAGTTCCCCACATAGGCTTGCCCCAAATGGATCCTGTGACTAAAGCTAAGAAAGTAAATAATGCTCCGTTTTTAGCTGATGCGATTGATAAAATTTCAAAGACTTTAATCTTCCATATCAAAGAAATAATCGAGCAGACGAAAACAGCAGAGTAAGCAAAAAGTGATAACCATGCGCTAGGCACATGCACATAAATGATTCTAAAAGCGTCACCTTGTTGATAATCAGCTGGAGCAACAAATAGTCCAAGATAAAGGCCATATACTATAAATAATAATGATGTAAGAAAAGCCCAAGGTATTATTTTTGAAGAAAAATAATAGAATTTCTTAGGGGATATATTTTCAAATAAAGCTTTAAACATAGTTCTTCTAATGAGTTTTATGATAACATAAAAAAAAGTTAAAACTAATGAAAGACGCCCCAGAAAAAAAACAACTTAAAAGTTATGAGCAGGCTCACCTAACATGGAATAAAGGTAGATTTGGTAAATATAAGCTGCTCAAAAAATTAAACAAAAAAGCATTTAAATCCTCTGTTTCCTCGCGTAAATGATATTATCGATAATTTTTTTCCAGTTATAGCTTGTGTCTGCTATCACAAAAAATTCCTCATTCAAAAAATTTTCGTTTTTATTGTACTCTAGTCTATTCATAAACTTATCTACAACAGCTCCACCAGCTTCTTCTATGAGGCATTGTCCTGCCGCAGTATCCCATTCATGTGTGGGCCCAAGCCTAGGATAAAAGCAACCCTGTCCTGAAGCTATGGCCCCAAACTTGAGTGCGCTAGCTAAAGGTATAAATATAGCATTGTCAACATTATAAGATATTTCTTTAAGAACATTTTCGTTTATCGATATGCTAGTATAGATATTATTCTTTTTCGACAGTGACATTTTTTTTGTCATTATTTTTACTGCCTCGTTATGGCCTTTCATGAGATATGATCCATAATTTTTATAAGCATAGTAAAAGTCTTCAGTTATTGGAGAATAAATAATACCTAGAATAGGAAATTTTTTTTCTATGAGAGAAATACATATACAGAAATTATTTCCACTATTAAGATAATCTCTAGTCCCGTCTAAAGGATCTACAATCCAAAAGTAATCATACTTTTTTCGCTTATCGTATTCTTCTTCAGAGATAATAGGAATATCTGGCGTTAGTTCACTGAGCGATTTTAGGATTATACTATTAGAATCTAAGTCTATCTTGGTAACAGGAGTTTTGTTAGATTTTGTAGAAACATCAATCTTCGTCTTGTGATATTTTTTTTGTAGATCCCCGGCTTCGATACATATCTTGTGTATAGATGGCAGTATTTCCATAAAATGCTTATATTTGATCATGATAATAAATTACTATATATGTATAAAGATGCTAGAACCCTTGAATCTATATGCTTGTATTTTTGTAAGGATGTGCCAATATCATCTAAAGGTATTTCTACCACTTCTAGTTCTTCCGGCTCATCCCCAACTAAACGCGAAGGAGACAAGCTCTTAGCTAAAACTATATGAGTCTGATGGTTTATATAACCAGGCGCTAAGTCAATTGTATTTATATGAGATAGTGAGGAAGACTTGTATCCAATTTCCTCTTGAAGCTCTCTATTTGCTGCATCTAGTATGGACTCGCCATCGTCAATTTTTCCTTTTGGGAAAGTTAGTGCGTAATTATCAATAGCAGCTGAATATTCCATAATAAAAAACATGGAGTGATCTGATACTGGTATTATCATCACGGCACCACTACCTGTCCCACTGATTACCTCATATTCCATGGTAATATTTTTTGGAAACTCAATATCTAGCTTAGAAATTTTAAATAATTTTGTAGAAGAAATCAGTGTTTTCTTTTTAATGATAGGCATTGTAAGATAAATATATTGTTTAAAAAATAATAGCATAAAATATGAAAATTAGAGACTGTAAATATTACTTAATTGACTTAGATGGCGTTATATTGAACACAAGTTATGATAATTACTTTTGGCAAGAACATATTCCAAAAATTTATGCTAAAAAGAATGATATAAGTCTTAAAGATGGAATAAATTTTACCCATACACTGTTTAACTACAAGAAAGGATCCAAAGAATGGTACGATGTTAATTATTGGACAAATATATTGGATATAGACATTATTGATGAGAAGAAAAAACAAGAAAATATGTCGCTCATAACGATACATCCTGGTTCTCTTGAGGTACTAGAAAAACTTAACCACCTCAATAAAGAACTTTTTCTGGTCACAAACGCTCACAGAAGAACCCTAGACGTAAAACTTTCAAAATTTGATCTATCTAAATACTTTGATGAGTTAATTTGTTCTCATGAATTAGGTTACATAAAAGAGGATATACAGTTCTGGCATTTGCTACGAAATAAATTAGGCATTGTTTATGAAGAAACATTGCTGGTAGAAGATACTTTTGAAAATATAAACTCAGCCTTTCATTCTGGTATGAGTAATTTTATATATATTAGCGACGAAGATGAAAACAAGCGTAATATAACAACGAGAAACATGAGCTCATTTTCTGAGCTAGCCTCTTGCATCTAGTATATTTATCTTATCCAGATGAAAATCTTCAGGAAATACCTCATTTACATAAATAATTTTTTTCTTATTTTTATAAATAGTGATTCTGTGTATTGATTTCTTATAGATCTTGTAAGAAATTTCTTTTTTCTTAAATCGTTCAGGCCTCAGTATGTAAGTTCCTAATGATCTTGTGCCAAGCATCTTCAAAAACCTCTCCTTGCCTGACACATGCTTATCAAGCATGAAACTATGTGCTTGTATATCTGGGTAGTGTCTTGTAGATAGGATGACACTTCTATATACACCAACTCCTGTACACCTGATATTAGATATTTTAGAGAGTGAACTCACATATGTTGAAACCTGATCTATGACATTTACTTTAAAATTATGCCCTTTCTTTGAAGTTAATCTACCTGTTAGTGGCTTATTATCTATAATACTTAATCTTGTCTTACTATTCAGAGAAATTAATATTCTTTCATTTCTCCAGTTTTTTAAGTACCTATAACTCATAAATCGATAGTTTCCGCACGAGCTATACCCCAACGCCTAATTAACTTATCTTTATCTTCAGAATTTATCTTATCAATGCTACTCATCGCGTCCTTTACTATATCATAATTTAAAATTGTGTCATTTGGATTAACTAACTTGAAGTTTTGATTTGATCCGGATTGTCTTATTCCGAGATAGTCACCTTCCCCTCTGAGCTTAAGATCTTCCTCGGCAATGTTGAAGCCATTATTATATTTCTCCAATGCAGATAGCCTAGTCATTGCAACATCACTAATATTATTCTTATATATCAGATAACAATAGCTTTGATTATTGCTCCTGCCTACGCGACCCCTTAATTGATGAAGTTGAGATAAACCAAACCTATTGGAATCTTCAATTACAATACAAGTTGCATTTTTAACATCAACGCCAACTTCGATCATTGTTGTACAAACTAAAATATCAATCTTACCATCAATAAATAATTTCATATTTTTAGTATTCTCTTTTGGATCATTTCTTCCATGTAAAACCGCTATATTATAATTTTTGAATCTACTAGATAATTTCTCATACATACTTGTTAAATATTCTGTCTCAAGAGTCTCAGTGAAATCTATGCAGGAGCAAACCCAATAAATCTGTTGATTAAGTTGTAAAATTTTTAAAATATCATCATATAATCCATCTTTGTCTTCTGAATCAATCAATTTAGTAATAATTGTTTTTCTTCCTTTTGGCAACTGATCAATAACTGTATAGTCCAGCCCCTCATACAAGACAAGGGATAAGGACCTAGGAATTGGCGTTGCAGATAAATATATTTCATGAGGATATATATCTTTTGTGTTATTAGATAATATTTTGACCCTTTGATTTATGCCGAATTTGTGTTGCTCATCTATAATGATTAAGCCTAGGTTCTTAAAGATGACATTTTTCTGGATAAGTGAATGAGTCCCAATCAGTATATCTACTGAACCATCCAAAATTTTACCTAAAATCATTTTTTTTTCTTTATCCTTAATATTACTTTTTAGACATATGATATTTACTGGTAAACCAGAAAATAGTTTTCTAAAATTTTCAGTATGTTGATCTGCAAGAATCTCCGTTGGAACTAAGATTGCTACCTGAAGTTTTGACAGTACTGCATAAAAAGAAGCGATCGCAGCTACTATAGTTTTACCAGAACCAACATCACCTTGAATTAGTCTTTTTGTAGGGTATGTGTTGCGGAAGCTATTCTTAATATCACTGATTGCTTTATTCTGTGACGTTGTTAACTCAAAAGATAAGCTAGAAATAAAATTGTTTATCTTGTAGTCATCGAACGAGATGTTTGGTCCTCTATTGAGTTTATATTTATTTTTTGCATCATTTAGTATCAGCTTATACGCAATTAACTCTTCAACGACAAATCTCCGTCTACCTGATTCAAATAAATCACTAGAATCTTCATAATTTTCTGAACTAGGAAAATGACAATATTTCAATGCATCTATATAATTCGGTAGCTTAAGTCTTGATAAGATTTGATTACTCAATACATCCTTATTATTTTTAATCAAAATATAATTATAGACATATTTTATAAGCTTTCTTAACTTGTTTTGTGATATCATTTTCCTAGTCTTATAGTAAGGAACAACATTTTCAATATTTTTATTTTCTGATAAAACTTCAACCTCGGGATGTATCATCTCTATAGTTTTTCCTTTAACTCTTACAATGCCTGAAAATCTAATCTTTAAACCTGGTTTTAAATTAGAATAGATCATTATTTTATGCAAATAACGGATTTGAATGTAGATGTGTTCTACTTTGACAGATAATATGAGATTCTGTCTAGTTCCCTTGGACTTAAAAACTTTGTCTATAACACCAATGAATAAACATGATGAAGAATGTTCAATTTCGCTTGCTTTAGTTAAAGACGTTTTATCGATTAAAAATGTAGGTAAGAATAGTATTAAATCACTGATACGTTTTATACCAATAGAATTTAATCTTGCTTTTGTCGCAGGGCCTACGGATGGCAAGCCCTCAAGATTATTATCATCTAGAGTAGGCTTAGTGACCATATGGATTAGTCACCGATATATATGATTGCATCCATTTCAACTAAAACATCTTTTGGTAATCTACTAACTTCTACAGCTGCTCTAGCTGGGTATGGTTTGGAGAACACCTCAGACATTGCAGAATTAACTGATTGAAAATCCTCGAGGTTCTTTAGATATACAGTTATCTTAACAATATCGCTTAGCTTACAGTCTGCTTCCTTAGCAACTGCTTCTAGGTTGGTTAGTACCTGTTTTACTTGCTTATCAAATACATCTGAAACTACTTCCATTGTAGATGGGTCTAATGGAATCTGTCCTGATATAAATATGAAGCTACCTGCTCGAACTCCTTGCGAGTAAGCTCCTATCGCAGAAGGGGCGTTTTTTGTAATTATATTTTTTAATTTGCTCATGGCTTTGTCCTAACATAACCATCATTGGCTAACTTTTCTAAATAATCATGCCAGTAGTTTTGATAATTTTTTGCTAAATCATATAAGTATTCCCATGAATATAAACCAGTATTATGCCCGTCGTCAAATATCAGTTTCACAGCATAATTGCCTATAGGCTCGATACTATCGACAGCAACATTTTCCTTGCCTTTCTGTAGAACCTCTTGGCCAGGCCCGTGTCCTTTCACCTCAGCTGAAGGAGAAAAACATCTCAAGTACTCAGCTGTTAGATCAGCGTTTAAACCATCTTCAAAAGTTAGTGACAAAGTATTAGTTTTTTTTATATATCGTATTTCAGTAGGTTTAATCATTTAAACTAGTATATATTTATATTTAAACAATTTCACTGACTATTCATTATGTTTAGTTATTGCTCTCGGGTGTGATTTAGAATATATTTTTTTCAAATGTTCAAAATCTACATTTGTGTAGATTTGGGTTGTACTTATATCTTCATGACCTAGAAACTCTTGAACAGCTCTAAGATCGCCTGATGATTCAAGCAGATGGGTTGCGCAGGAATGACGTAATGTATGTGGGCTTATTTTACAGTTAAGTCCTTTAAAGCTAGCCCAATAATTTAGACGCGTTTGTACAGATCTGTTAGAAAGTCTATTTCCAAATTTGTTTAAAAATAAAGCATCATCAGAAACCTTAGATGTACTTCTAGTATTAATCCATTTAGAAAGCGCCTCTATCGCTTTTGAGCCAATTGGCAAATATCTCTGTTTATTCCCTTTGCCTATAACAGATATAATCTTATCTCTCATATTGACTGACGATACATTTAGAGATGTGATTTCACTCAATCTTAAACCAGAACTATACATTAACTCGATCATTGCCTTGTCTCGAATAGCTGCAAAATTTGTAGCAGGTATTTTACATAATTCATCTATCTGATCAATTGATAAAATAAAAGGTAGCTTTTGCATTTTTTTAGGTACAATAATTTTTGTGGTTGGATTTTTATCTATATATTTTTTTTTGTATAGGAAAGAGAAAAAAGATCTTATAGATGAAGCTTTTCTTGATAACGAAGTTGGCGTGAGGCCATTTCGATTTAAGGAATTGACATAGCTTTGTGTAACATCTAAGGTGATATCTGTAATTTTAACTACATTGTTATCTGATAAATATATTATAAATTTTTTCAAGTCAGAGATATAGTTTTTAAGAGTGTCATCACTGTAGTTTCGTTCGTATTTTAAATATGAAGTAAATTTCTCTAACGATTTATTTAATTCACTCATTCCAGACACCATCATACTCAAAAGTTGTTGGACCAAATAAATAGATGTCATCAGCTGAACTGCCATTATAGTCTTTCCACTGTATTTTAAGCTGGCCTCCTTCTTGCTCAATAAGAACTTCATCTATCATAATCTTATTAATATAAGAGTATCTAATTACAAAAGATGCTGTTGCTGTTGCTCCGCTTCCACAGGATTTGGTCCAGCCAGATCCTCTCTCATCTACTTTTAACTTTATGATCTCATCATCTTTATTAATAAAGTTGTTCAAATTTAAAATATATGAAATGTTGGGCATATCCTGATATAGGCTGTACAACAGATCTTTAATTTTCTTTTGATGTGAATAACAATTATCAGAGAAGACGACACAATGAAAATTACCAAGCATTATAGGAGAATATGAAAAGGTCCATGCTTCGGGGTGATCATCAATGTCAACTGTATAATAAAAGTTATTATTGGAGATCTTTACATTCGTTGTATTTGCATATAATGGTATCTTTGACAAAACATTAGGTGACCCCATATTTACTTGAATATTTGAGTCACTATGATAAATGATCTCATAAAAAATATCATTAACAACAATTGCTGCTTCTCTGTAATCATAATGCTTGTTAAGAAATGACATTATAGCTCTCATCCCGTTTCCACATTGATAGGCTTCTGAGCCATCTTGATTGTATATCTTACAATGCACATTTTTAGGATTATCTACATCTATTAACAACACCTGATCACACCCTATTTTATCTCTTGATGATATTTTTTTGATTAGATCTTCTGAAAGTAATATTTTTTGATTTGTATTATCAATTATCACAAAATCATTTCCATGACTATTCATTTTTGAATAACTGAATTGCATAGGTAGAGCCTCACAAGTTCTTATAAAAATTTTAACTCATTTTCAAGGATTTGGTTAATTGTTTCTCTATCACGTATTTTATTAACCTTCGAATTTGATATTATATACTCATCAATTTTTGGTCTAGTATTATAATTTGATGCCAAAACAAACCCATATGCACCAACATTCTCAATAGCTACAAAATCTCCACTTTTTAAAAATAGTTTGCGTTGCTTTCCAATAAAATCAGCAGACTCACAAATAGGCCCAACAACATCGAACACTATTTTTTTGTCCATAACATTTTTTATCTCTTTGATAGTGTGAAATGCATCATACAAAGGTGGTCTCATGAGATCATTCATGCCTGCGTCCATAATAGCAAAGTTTTTAGTCGAAGTTTTTTTTATATTTACAACCTTAGTAATGAGTAAACCGGCATCACCAACAATTGATCTTCCTGGTTCGATTATCAATGATAAGTTCTTATCAGTAATATTTTTCAAGACTTCAGATATAAAATGCTTTTTTGAGACAGCAGACTCGTCATTATAAGCTATCCCAAGCCCGCCACCAATATCAAGATGGCTCAGTACTATACCGATAGATCTCAGATGATCAATAATGTTGAATATTTTTTTTAGTGAATCTACATATGGCTTTGTGTCTAGAATCTGTGAGCCGATATGAAAATCTATACCGATTATATTCAAGGCTTTAAGCTTAGAGGCTTTTATATATGTTGATATTATCTCAGATTCCTCGATGCCAAACTTGTTATCTCTCATGCCTGTCGTAATGTATGGGTGAGTTTCTACATTTATATCTGGATTTACTCTGATTGAGATATTAGCTTTTGCGTTTCTTTTCGAAGCAATATTATTAATAGTAACAAGCTCATCTTCAGATTCTATATTAAAACATAAAATATCATTATCTAGTGCATATTGTATTTCCTCTTCAGTTTTTCCAACACCCGAGAAAACTGTTTTTTGAGGATCACCTCCTGCATAAATCACTCGAGATAATTCTCCAGCCGAGACAATGTCAAAACCTGATCCTAGCTTTGCAAGATAAGATAAAATAGAAAGATTTGAATTAGCTTTCACGGAATAACAAATTGTGTGCGGGTTATCTCCAAAACTTTTAAGATAAGAGTTAAAATTATCTTCAATGATATTTTCAGAGTATAAATAAAATGGTGTTTGATGAGTATTTGCTACATCTAGTAAATTAAGTTTGTCAAAGTGAAGAATATTATCTTTGTAATCAGTTATCATTTATTGCTCTGCATTCGTATCAGATGATTGCTCAATGCTAGACTCTGATGGTTTGATATCAGGTAATGTAAGTGGCCCTTTATTGCCACAAGCAACAAGGAAAATCAGAAAGAAAGTAATATAAAAGTTTTTAATAGATAAAAAACCAAGGTATTTAATTAAATTTTGCATATGTTACATTATAGTCATAATATTAGATAGTCGCTAGGCTCATAATGGATTTAAATAATAAAGAATTAATAGTAATCGGTGATGTTGGTAAAGCGCCAATACTCATATTTTGGTTCCATGGTTATGGTTCTAATAACTGGTCTTTTGAACCAACCATGAAAATGATTAATATGTATCTAGATGATAATGTTTGTATAATTATGCCTAATGCTCCAGTTGTAGAAGGAAAAAGATCATGGTATCCACTTCCATCAACTGATAGCAGTGGACATATTGTAGAAGATTATGAAGGCCTTGAAAGTTCAAAAAAATCTATAACTGACTTTATAACTAACTTTAAAATACGTAATGAAAAAAAAATTATCATTGGTGGTTTTTCTCAAGGGGCAGCACTATCTTTAAGTATGCTATTTAGTACAAATCTAAAAATTGATGGATGTATAGCGCTCTC
>CEVP01052825.1_pt1 | contig 14078 bp, 9 predicted proteins | sample 427071 | NCBI WGS metagenome assembly CEVP01 (sample SAMEA2623808, study PRJEB7988) | marine metagenome | isolation source: saline water (ENVO:00002010), including | reverse complement strand
CTGAAAGAATGTGCATCCCGAAAATGAATGAAAAATATTTTATGAATGCTGTTAGCGCAACAGTAAAGGATAATGCAGATTTTATACCTCCCTTTGGAAAAGGTTCAATGTACATTCGACCAATTTGCTTTGGAGTATCCAAAGCAATTGCCGTACAAGCTGCTACAGAGTATGTGTTTATGGTATTCACATCTCCTGTTGGGCCCTATTTCAAAGTTGGCGCTAAGCCGTTACACTTATATCTAACCGATAAATATCATAGAGCTGCTCCAAAGGGTATAGGAAATGCTAAAGCCATTGGAAACTACTCAGCTTCTTTATATCCAGGATCTGAAGCAAAATCTAAAGGATTTAACGATATGATCTATGTTCATGCAAAAAATGAAAAGATTATCGAAGAAATGGGCGCTGCAAATCTTTTTGTTTTATGTGGCGATGAACTTCTAACTCCAAAACTAGGCGGTTCAATTTTAGATGGCGTGACAAGAGATTCTGTTATAACTATTGCCAGAGATTTGCTCAATCTTACTGTAAGAGAGACAGATGTTGAAATCAACACAATGCTTTCAGCGGATGAAGTTTTTTGTTGTGGAACTGCCGTTACGGTTACGGGTGTTGGTAGAATATCCACCGATAAAAAAGAACATGTAATAGGAGATGGTAATTTTGGAGAAAAAACATTACAAATAAAAAAGAAGCTGCTTCAAATACAAAAGGAAGAGATAGATGATCCATTTGGATGGATACATCCTCTAAGTTGATTACTTATGTCTGCTGTTAAACAATCTAGGCGTTCAGCTAGAGAAGCGGTGCTTCAAGCGCTTTATGCCATCGAGATAGGTAAAGAAACTAGAGCTAAAGCTCTTAAAGATATTTTAGATAGAGAGCTTCGTGATGAAGAAACCAAAAATTTTATAACCCAACTATTTGAAATATCTCTTGATAATAGGGATTGGTGCGAAGACCAAATAAAGTCTAGGTTGAATAATTGGGAATTTAAAAGAGTGGCAGTTTTAGATCGCTTATTATTAGTAGTGGCTATAAGTGAAATATTTTTTATTGATAGCGTACCTCCCAAGGTTTCAATATCAGAAGCTATTCAAATCGCAAAACAATATAGCACTGAAGACAGCTCGGCATTTGTAAATGGAGTTTTAGATAGTATTTACAAATCTGTTTCGCTGGAAAAACTGGCAACATAATAATGAATTTAATTAGTAAAATTTTTGGAACTAGGTCTGATAGAGAAATAAAACTTCTTTATCCTTTAGTTGATCAGATAAATCAACTATCTGCGCAGCTTAAAGATAAAACTGATGATGAATTAAAACTGAGAACTGTTGAGCTAAAGAATGAAATAGCTATTTCGAGAAAAGAAGCAGAAGAAAAAGCAAAAGAGCAGATAAGCGATAAAGATGAGGCGAAAAAATTTGTCCTTGTTGCTGAACATCAAAAGTTAGATTCAATCCTTCCTGAAGCATTTGCAATGGTTAAAGAAATTTGTAGAAGGATGTGTGGTTCGAGCTGGAAAGTGGTAGGAAGAGAATTAAGTTGGGAGATGGTACCGTATGATGTTCAAATAATTGGTGGAATAATTCTTCACAGAGGTAATGTAGCTGAAATGAAAACTGGTGAAGGTAAAACTTTGGTTGCAGCATTTCCCATCTTTCTAAATGCACTTACAGGTAAGGGTGTACATTTAATAACAGTTAATGATTATTTGGCGCAAAGAGACGCTGAGTGGATGGGAGAAGTCTACCGACGACTTGGACTAACTGTAGGTTTTATCTTGAATAATATGAATCCTGATGAGAGAAGAAAAAACTATGAATGCGATGTTACTTATGGAACAAATAATGAATTTGGCTTTGACTACCTTAGAGACAATATGTCTCTTAGGAAAGAAGACCAAGTTCAGCGTGAATACTCTTTTGCAATAGTTGATGAAGTTGATTCAGTATTAATAGATGAGGCCAGAACACCTTTAATCATTTCTGGTGCAGTTGATGCGCCTGTTGATAAAACCTTTACAGAGCTAAAACCATTAATTCACAGCCTAGTTAAAAAGCAGAACGAGCTGGTTTCACAGATTGTAAAAGAAGCTGAAACGCTTTTAAAAGATAATAATGAAAGTGATGCAGGCTACAAACTTCTTCAGGCTTTGCGAGGGGCGCCTAAGCATCCTAGAGTAATGAAAATTTTTCAAGAATCAGGGACAAAGAAACTGGCCTACAAAGTTGAGTCTGAATTCATGAGAGACAAAAAGCTACATGAAGTCGATGAAGATTTATTTTACAGTATAGATGAAAAATCGCATGTGATAGACATTACAGAAAAGGGAAGAAGTGTACTTGCTCCAAACAAGCCAGAAGTTTTTGTTATACCAGACCTTGGTGAGATGTTGCACGAAATAGACTCTAAAACCGATATACAGCAAGAAGAAAAAGACAAAGAAAAAGATTTGGCGCATCAAAGTCACGCTGAAATTTCAGCAAAGATACATAATATGAGTCAACTTTTACGCGCCTTTACTCTTTACGAAAAAGACGTAGACTATGTTGTTCAGGAGAGTAAGGTTCAAATTGTAGATGAATTTACTGGGCGTGTTTTGGCGGGAAGAAGGTACAGTGACGGACTTCACCAGGCTTTAGAGACAAAAGAAAATGTGAAAGTTGAGCGGGAAACCCAGACGCTTGCTACAATAACTATTCAAAATTATTTTAGAATGTATAATAAATTAGCGGGAATGACAGGTACCGCTGAGACTGAATCTGAAGAATTTGGCTCAATTTATAATCTTGAAGTTTTTGTTATACCAACCCATCAACCAATAGCAAGAGACGATCGCAACGATCTGATATATAAGACCAAAAGAGAAAAGTATAATGCAGTGGTTGATGAAATTGCCCTCAGGTCAAATGAGGGCCAACCAACACTGGTTGGAACTATATCAGTTGAAGCCTCAGAGTTACTATCAAGAATGTTAAAACGTAAGGGTATCCCGCACAATGTTTTGAATGCTAAGCAGCACAAAAGCGAAGCAGAAATAGTTGCCCGAGCAGGTCAAAGAGGTGCGGTCACTATAGCAACAAATATGGCGGGTCGCGGAACAGATATAAAATTAGCTGAAGGGGTTAAAGAGCTGGGAGGTTTACATATAATTGGTACAGAACGTCATGAGTCAAGAAGGATTGATCTTCAATTAAGGGGTCGTTCAGGTCGTCAAGGTGATGCTGGTTCAAGCGTTTTTTACCTATCCTTAGAAGATGATTTAATGAGGTTATTTAATAGTGAAAGAATTGCCGCAGTGATGGATAGGTTAGGCGCAGAGGAAGGTGAAGTAATTACTGCAAAAATGGTTACACGAGCAATTGAAAATGCTCAGAAAAAAGTTGAGCAAAGAAATTTTGGTATTCGAAAACATTTATTAGAGTATGATGATGTTATGAATCAGCAGCGACAGGTTGTTTATAATACAAGAAAGCAAGCTCTAAATGATGATGATATTTCAGAAGTCATTCATGACATGATAGATGATTTCATCGATGATGAGCTTGATGTCTTTGAACAGGATAATGTGCAAAATTGGGATTGGAGTAATTTAAAACAAAATTTTTCGTCCCATTTATTAGTAGATGTTGATTTAAAAATCATTCAAAATCATTTCAATCAAGACGATATAAACATTGATGACGTAAAGAAGTTTATTTCTGAAAAGGCAAACGATGTCTATTTAAATCGTGAGTCTCTTATTCAGGCAGATATTCTGCGTGCATTTGAAAAATTTATCTCCTTAAGAACTATAGATGAAAAATGGAAGGATCATTTATATGCAATGGATCAATTAAGGGAGGGAATTAACCTTAGGGCATATGGTCAGAAAAATCCATTATTAGAATATAAATCTGAGGGTTTTGAAATGTTTCAACAAATGATGTCTGATACAAATGCTGAAACTGTGAAGAGGCTTTATCGTACTCAAATTCAAGGCATTGGATCAAATCAAAACTCCACCTCCAGCAGTCCTTCTAATATCCAAGTAAGACACGATGACTCCTCTGGAATGGGCTTAAATTCTCCCTCATTAAAAGATCAGGCGAATCTCAATTCTGGTGCTAAAGTAGCACCAACTATTTCTGATGAAAAGATTGGTAGGAATGAAAAGATTAAGCTTGTGAGTCCTAGTGGAAAGCAAATTGAAGTAAAATTCAAAAAACTTCAACATTATATTAATCAAGGATATACAAAGGTATAAGAATATGTCAAAAAAGACCAAATGGGGTTTTTCAACTAAATCTATTCATATAGGAAATGATGCGAATAAAGAGCATGGCTCAGTAGCGCCTCCAATACATTTAACCTCAACATTTAAACAGGATGCTGTGGGTAAGAATCGAGGGCATGATTACTCAAGGGTTTCGAACCCAACGCGAAGCCGCCTTGAAGAAAATCTTTCTGCAATTGAAGGAGCTAACTATGCGGTATGTTATAGTACGGGAATGGCTGCGACAACTGCACTATTTCAATTGTTTGATAAAGGCGATCATATTTTAGTTTCCAGAAATACTTATGGTGGTACTTACAGGATGGCAATGAACGTATTGAGTAGGCAGGGAATAACCTTTGAATGGATTGATACGCGTGATCCTCAAAATATTAAAGAAAAAATTAGAAAAAATACCAAGCTTGTTCACGTAGAAAGTCCAACTAATCCCTTGCTTGAACTATGCGATATTAAAGCAACAGCTAAAATATGCAAAAACAATGATATTCTTCTAAGCGTAGATAATACATTTATGAGCCCTTACGGACAGCGACCATTAGAAATGGGTGCCGATATCACCATGCAAAGCTCAACCAAGTCTTTATCAGGTCACTCAGATATACTTGGAGGTGTTTTAGCCACAAACGAAAAAAATCTTTATGAAAAACTACAATTTATGCTCAAAGCAACGGGAGGCGTTCCCAGTCCATTTGATAATTGGCTTACCCTTAGGTCTACTAAAACACTTGCTTTAAGATACCAAAAAGCAACAGATAACGCATCTGATCTAGCCAATTTTTTATCAGAACACCCATCAGTAATCAGGACAATTTATCCTGGATTGGATTCCCATCCTCAACATGAAATAGCTGTCAAGCAACAATTAAATCCGAAAGGTGAAGTTGTTTTTGGATCCATGCTTTCAATTGATGTTGGGGATATAGGTCGCAGAGATGAATTCCTTAATAAGATTGAAATATTCCAGCTAGCTGAAAGCTTAGGAAGCGTAGAAAGTTTAGTTTGCGTACCTTTCTTTATGACGCATGCAGCGCTTCCAGAAAAAACAAAACTCGAAATGGGTTTAACAGAAACACTAATAAGGCTTTCAGTTGGAATTGAAGATTTTGATGATCTAAAACTTGATCTCTCCAACGCATTAAATAACTAACATAACTATTTTTTTAAGCACGTTAAGCTTCGTAATTTATTTAGGTATTTAAAGTTAATAAAAATAATTTTGCCGCGGTGGTGGAATTGGTAGACACGCTGGTCTTAGGAACCAGTGCCTTACGGCGTGAAGGTTCGAGTCCTTTCCGCGGCACTTAAAAGTCTTATTCATGCAAGAAAATCAAACCGATAAAAAATCTGCTTTACAAGTAGTAGTTCATAGCTTCTTTGTAGTTCCGCTTATCATTGCAGTTTTTGCTGTGATGATTTTTTTGTTTATTCGTTTAATGACTAGTGAGCCAAATTCAGCAAGAGATTATCTTGAAGATGTCAAAATTGGCGGCACTACAAAAAGATGGCAAGGCGCTTTTGAGCTATCCAAGCTGTTATCTAATCCTAAAATGGTTCCGAAAGATGAAATGTTTGTAAACGAAATGATTGCAACATTTAAATATTCTTCCAGCGATAGGGATGCTCGTATTCAGCAGTATCTAGCTATTGCAATGGGAGCGACAAAGGATGAGAGGTATACCGCAACTCTTATAGATGCGATTGATGGCTCTGATCAAGGTGTTGTTCAAGCATGCGCTTTTGCTTTAGGTAATATTGGTAAAATTGAAGCAATTGAACCTTTAAAAAATCTTTTGGATTACTCGGAACCACAAATACGACTTCATGCTGTTATTGCCCTTGGCAAGATTGGAGGACCCTTGACAATACCTTACCTAAAGAAGATGCTGTCAGATTCAGAGCCAAATGTTAGATGGGACGCGTCAATAGCATTGGCAAAACAAAAAGATTCAAGCGGACGGTCGATTTTATTAGACCTCTTGGATAGAAAGTATTTAAATTCATTTCCAAATATTGATGAAAAAGAAAAAGTTCAGGTCATTTTAGTAGCAATAAGCGTTTCACATTTTATTCAAAATCAGGAACTAAAAGCAGTATTAGAAAATATAAAAGAAAACGATGAAAATCTGAAAATAAGAGAAGCAGCTCGAATTGCTGTTAATAAATTCATTATTTAGTAAAAGAAAACACAAGCACATGCCAGAAAAAGATAAGAAAAAAACCTCAACAATTTCCCCTAAGACGCCACCGCCAGCAGCATTAAATAAAGTAGAAAAAGAAAGCAATGTGGATAGACGCACTTTCTTTTCATGGCTATCACTTGGGTGGGTTGCCTTTGTAGCTGCAACAGGGGGATTTTTTACTATGATGCTAAGGTTCTTTTTTCCAAATGTACTTTTTGAACCTGTTCAAACTTTTAGAGCAGGATATCCAGATGATTATACTGTTGGTGAAGTAGATTTGAGATGGAAAGAAAAATACGGCGTATGGATGGTAAGAAATGATGAAGGGATTTACGTATTATCGACAGTCTGTACCCATTTAGGATGCACTCCAAATTGGCAACCATCCGCAAAAAAATTCAAATGTCCATGCCATGGTAGTGGATTTCGCATGACGGGTATTCACTTTGAAGGCCCTGCCCCTCGTCCTCTTGAAAGATTTAAAATATCTTTAGCGGATGATGGGGAAATCATTATTGATAAAACACAGAAATATCAACAAGAAAAAGGGCAATGGAACGATCCAGAATCCTTTTTAAAGGTTTAATTCTATGAGCGATAAAAAAAATATTTTTGAAAGAATAGCTGAAGGCCAGATTTGGAAATCTATCTTTCGCGGAGGTGGGGCACCGAAGACGAGAAGACAAAGGATGATGGTGGTTTTAAATTCGGTATTTCTTCATTTGCATCCTGTTCGTCTTCCAAAGCATGCCGTTAAGCTTAAGTTCACCTGGTGTATGGGTGGATTGTCTTTTTTTATTTTTCTTATTTTAACAATATCGGGCATTCTTCTAATGTTTTATTATAGACCTACTATTGAATATGCTTATACCGATATTATGGATTTGACCGAGCAAGTGCCTTTTGGAATTATGAGAGAAATTCATAGATGGGGAGCACATGCAATGGTAATTGCTGTATGGCTTCATATGTTTAGAGTATTTATGACAGGATCTTATAAGCCACCCAGAGAATTTAATTGGTCGGTCGGTGTGATATTGTTAGTTCTTACACTTCTTTTGAGCTTTACTGGTTACTTGTTACCATGGGATCAATTGGCGATCTGGGCAATTGCTGTTGGATCTAATATGGCTGGAGCAACACCGTTTTTAGGAGCTGAGGGCCCAGGGTCTTCATTGCTCGCTATTGGGGATATAAATTTTATAACAAAAGCCAGTGATGCCCGATTTGGTTTGATTGGTGGTAGATTTCTTGGCGAAGCAACTCTTTTGAGGTTTTATGTACTTCATTGTATTGGATTACCTTTTATAATCATGATATTTATGGCAGTCCATTTTTGGAGAATTAGAAAGGATGGGGGAATTTCAACCCCAGTTTAGATTTCTATGGATGCATTTAAATCATTAGTTAACTATATATCTAATCCTACTATTTTGTTTACCGCAGTTTTGGTGGGCTTTCCATTTGTTTTTCCTCCAACAAACTGGTTTTACAAAGTACATAAAAAACTAGGGATTCATAAGCTGTGGACAAAAAAAGGTCTCATTATAATGGTAGCCATTACAATCGCCTTTTTTATTTTTGGTCTTGGAGATGATAACTTTAAAAAAATCGTTCTTAAGCCAGACAATGTTCCAATATCCGGTTTAATTATACTCCTCATTTTTTTTACTTGGTTAAGCCTTAGTCAGGCTTACAAAAATGATAAGCTTATTGATGAAGGCAAACCTGTTGATGAGCACTATGAAGCTCCAAACGATAAAGTTTTGGTTTGGCCAGATCTTGTTTATGTGGAATTAATATCATTAATACTTTTCTCTGCATTTATGTTAATTTGGTCAATAGGATTACCAGCGCCTTTAGAAGAACCGGCGAATCCTTCTGAATCTCCTAATCCAGCTAAAGCTCCATGGTATTTCTTGGGATTACAAGAAATGTTGGTTTATTTTGATCCCTGGTATGCAGGAGTTGTTTTGCCTACGTTTATAATTATTGGACTTATGGCAATTCCTTATATTGACACTGATCCAAATGGATCAGGGTATTATAGCTACAAAAACAGGATGCTATCTTTATCAATCTATTTGTTTGGATGGCTCGTTCTTTGGAATGTTTTAATTGTCATCGGAACTTTCCTCAGAGGTCCAAACTGGGGATTTTTTGGACCTTTTGAATACTGGGACTCACACCGCTTAGAGGCGTTAACAAATGTTAATTTATCTGAACTGTTTTACATTAAGTGGCTAAATATGGGATTGCCTTCTAATATTTTAATAAGGGAAGCCCCAGGCTTACTGATAATGTTTCTTACATTTGCTGTGACGCCTCCTTTATTAGCTAAAACTGCACTCAAAAGTTTTTACGAAAGACTGGGTAGTACTCGATATACAATTTTTGTTGTCTTGATGATTTTTGGCGCTTTACTTCCTGTAAAAATGTACCTAAGATGGTTTTTTAATTTGAAATATATTATTTCCATGCCGGAATTCTTTTTCAACTTCTAGATTTTTATTATGGCAATCAAACAAGAAGAAAGATATTACAACGTATTAAAGCTAAATAAATGGTTTGCTATTTCTAGCCTTTTATTTACTGCTTTTTGGATATTGACATTTGCCGATGATTACAATCGACCTTGGAAGAAATACCAGTCAGATTTTAGAAAAATGGAGATCGAGAACGTACGAGAAAAATTAACTGATCAGCGCGCAATTCTATCAGACAATTCAGATTATCAGGAGCTCTTATCAAACTTAGAGCGTAGAAAGAATGAACTGTTCAATCAGTCAGAAAAAGTAAAAAGTATTGAGCAGCAGCTTGCTGATATTGAGGGCAGTTTTTATGCTTCAAATCAAGATTATCAGTTCGCAAAAGCCGATTTAGACGCAGCGAAATATGCTTTAGAAGAGTCTAGATACGGTAACGGAGATCTTACTAAAGCAAATAAAGTTTACGATGATCTCAAAAAGAAATCAGACAAAGCATTTTTAATTGCAGAAAAAAATCAATCTATTGTCGATAGTCTTCAAAATGAATTGAAAGTAATCAATTCCTTCATAAAGCAAACAAATGATGCATTGTATACAATTGATAGCGAAAAGCAATTACTAGAGAGGCAGCTTTCAAAGCTTGACCCTGAAGCAATGTCTTTTGCAAACAAAATCGCAAATATTGTTAGAGATGTTCCTGTTATTGATTTCATTGATCCATACTATGAGGTAAAGCAAGTTGTTGTGAACGACCTTGAAGATGATTTGGTTTACATGGGAATGCCTAAAGTTGATCGATGTATTACCTGTCACGTAGGTATTGACAAAAAAGGTTATGAGGATGCTCCTCAACCTTACACTACGCATCCAAGACTTGAAGAGTTCGTAGGGGGCAGTTCACCCCATCCTTCAGCTGAATATGGCTGTACGTCATGCCATGCTGGACGGGGCAGGGGAACTGACTTTACTTCCGCAGGCCATATGCCACAAAACGAAGAACAGGCAAAAGACTGGAAAGAAAAATACGATTGGGAGGCTTTACATTATTGGGGAAATAAAATGCTTCCAACGCAATACTCAGAAGCTGGATGCTTTAAATGTCACAGTGATAATATGCCTATCAAGGGAGCAGATAAGCTTAGCTTAGGTATGTCTACATTTGAAAAAGCTGGTTGTTATACTTGCCATAGCATGGATAGATGGGGTGAGGAATACCCTAAGGCTGGCCCTAGCTTATACAAAGTTGCCTCAAAAACAAACAAGGATTGGACCTACCGCTGGATAATGGAGCCGCGAGCATTTCGCCATAACACTTGGATGCCCCATTTCTTTAAAAAAGGCAATAACAGCAGTCCTGAAGACTTAATCAGAACTGAGCAAGAAACTCTTGCAATGACTGAATACCTATTTGCTAAATCTACAGATTATAATATGCAGAAAAATTCTCTTAGCGGTGATCCAGCAAATGGAGAGCTCTTAGTTTCTGCTCTTGGTTGTTTAGGCTGCCATCAAATCCAACCAGAACCCGATCCTGATTATGAACCTTCTTTACAAAACCTTAGGCTTGAGCAAGGACCTAATTTAATAGGCGTAGGATCAAAGACAGATAGAACATGGCTCTTTAATTGGTTAAAAAATCCATATACCTACCACTCAGGTACAAAAATGCCAAATTTGCGCTTAACAGATCAAGAGGCGAGCGATATTGCTAGCTACCTGCTTTTAAATAAGAATGATAAATTTGATGCAACCCCAGTTCCCTCTGTAAATCAAGAAGTATTAAATGAAATTTCTTCTGATTTTTTATCTCAACTTAATTCTTCAACGCAGGTCAAAAGCTTATTAAATGACATGTCTACGAAGGAAAAGCTTATTTACTCAGGTGAAAATTTAATTGGACATTATGGGTGCTATTCATGCCACAATATCCAAGGATTTGAAGACAAAAAACCAATCGGAATTTCCCTTAACCATGAAGGAAGCAAGCTTATCACAAAACTTGATTTTGGGTTTTGGCACGATAAGATTCCTCATACTAAGTGGGATTGGTTTTATAATAAGATAAATCAGCCAGAAAAGTATGACCTTATACCTAATGATGATGGAACTGTTTCTGTAAAAGAATTAAAGCCTTTGGAAAAATCAAGAATGCCTCATTATGGATTAGAACACAAAGAAATAGAATCTTTGGTAACCTTAATTATGGGATTGGTAAAAGATGAAATACCGCCATCCAAGCTTCCAGAAAAATCTCCTTCATATTTGGCTATTGCCAAAGGCGAACAATTCATTCATACTAATAATTGTTTGGGTTGTCACAAATTAGATGATGAGGGTGGAGCAATATGGCCATCTACAGCAGAATGGTTAAAAGTTGTAGCTGACGGTACCAATGCGGAAGATATGAGCTTAGTACAAAGCTTTAGTCCTCCATTATTAAATACTCAAGGACGTAAAACACAGCCACAGTGGTTATTAAAATGGTTTAAAGACGTAACTATGGTTAGGCCTCATTTAGCAGCTCGAATGCCTAGTTTTGATTATACTGATGAAGAGTGGAATAAAATAATATCATATTTTCAATACAAAGATGGGCAAAGTTTGAAATACGAAGACCCACATAATTTTACGATGAACTCATCTTCATACAAAGCTGGAGATAGGATTGCTGAGATGGGTGCATGCAATAATTGTCACTTTTATGGAGAGGAAAAACCAAAGCAGGCCGCTTTAACCTGGGCACCAAACTTAGTATTAACTAAGGAGAGACTTCGCCCAGAATGGCTTGTAGAATGGTTTGTGAATCCGCAAGATGTAATGCCTGGAACCAAAATGCCCGCTCCATATATACCTACAGAAGAACCCGCAGGTTCAATTAGAGAAGTTTGGGGAAGAGATGTTGCAAAGATCAGTACAGACAGCACTCTATTATATAAAGCCCTAATTGACTGGATGTGGGGCATGGATGGACGTTCAGATGTTTCTGGGATAGTCAGGCGCCATATTCAGTCTGAAGGCTATGGATTTATTATTGAAGAGGAAGACGACTGGGGAGACGAGGATTGGTAACTACAACCTTAGTATAACACAAAAGACTTAATCCCTACATTTGTAGGGATTTTTGTTTGGAATATGTAATCGACAATGCACGAAAACTTCGATACGTAAAATTTATTTATACCAAACCTCCCAACATAACTAAAATAAAATGGATTTAAATTGATGAATAATGGATATAAAAAACCCGATTTAAAAAGTTTACACTATGATAACGAAGTAGAAAAAATACCATCACTTAACGGAAAAACTATTGCAATAACCGGTTCAACATCAGGAACAGGTTTTGTCGCTGCTAAAACAATAGCAAAAAAAGGCGCTCGAGTATTTCTATTGAATAGAAAATCTGATCGCTCAAAAAATTCATATGATTTATTGAAATCCTATTGTTCTGAAGCAGATTTTATAGATGTAGAATGCGATTTACAAAGCTTTGATTCAGTAAAAAAAGCTGCACGAAAAATTGCTGATTTATGTAAAGATGGGCTAGATGTTCTTTGCAATAATGCAGGGGTAATGGCTCTCAAAGATCAAGCAACAATTGATGGTTTTGATATCCAAATGCAAACGAATCATTTATCTCATTTTTTGCTAACAAAGGAATTGATGCCTAAAATTATAGAGGCATCTAAAAAAAAAGGTGAAGCAAGAGTAGTTAATCATTCAAGTATTGCTAGATTTGGATCTAAAAAGTTAGAAGAAAAATATTTTGAAAAAAGAGGGGGAAATCTTGGGGGAAATGGTTCGAATATGCTGCTTTCAGCAATAATACCGCAAGGGCGCTGGGCAAGATATTCTCAGACAAAATTAGCTAACGCAGCATTTACTGCATGTCTGCATGAAAAATTTCAAACGGAAAATTTAAACATTAAATCTTTAGTCGCTCACCCTGGGCTAGCAATTACTGAACTACAAAATACAACAGTAAAAGATGGTGGTATGGGAGCATGGATGACAGGTCAATTTATGAAGAGTGGTCAGTCAATGGAAGATGGTGCAATAGGCATAATAAAATGCATTGCGGATATTGACGCTATGTCTGGCGATTTTTATGGCCCAGGTTCCGGAAAAATGGCAATGAAAGGCGAGGTAGTAAAATTCAGCCTTGAAAAACTCTATGACAATAGAAAAACCAGGAATCTATTGTGGAAGAAAAGCTGTGAGGCTATTGATCAAGACTTTACAATATAATTTAATTTTTTAATAATTTTTTTAGGATGTAATCAAATGGAAAACAAAGCGCCTTTAATCCCAATGGAAGATTTTTTTCGTAATCCAGAAAAATCCTCTTTTAATATTTCACCAGATGGAAATCATATTGCCTATATGAAGCCTTGGAAATCAAGAATGAACGTATTTGTGATGGATATGATTACAAAAAAAGAAGCACGGTTGACATCCTCGCAAGAAAGAGGTATATATGGGTTTGCTTGGCTGACCAATAAAAGAATTGGATACATAAAAGATGAGGGTGGAAATGAAAACATGCATTTTTATGCTGTAAATATTGATAAGTCAAACGAGATTGACTTAACGCCTTTTGAAAATGTACAAGCCAGAATCATTGATGATCTAGAAGATGACCCGAATCATATAATAATTGGCCTTAATAAGCGAAATCCGCAAATTCACGATCCTTACAGAATTAACGTTAATGATGGTAAAATGGATATGATAGCTGAAAATCCAGGAAATATTTCAGAATGGATGACGGACCATGATGGAAAATTAAGAATAGCTATTACCAGCGATGGAGTTAATACAAGTATCCTTCATAGAGCGACTGAATCAGAGAAGTTTGAATCAATTTTGACAACAGATTTTAAAGTGAGCGTTTCACCTTTATTTTTTACTTTTGATAATAAAAATTTATATGTGGCATCAAACAGGGGACGAGACAAGTCAGCTGTATTCAAATTTGACCTTAATAATGCCCAAGAAGAGAAATTAATTTTCGAACACGATGAAGTTGATGTTAGCGGTTTGATGTATTCAAGAAAAAGGAAGGTTTTAACTGGGGTTAACTATACGGTAGCTAAGAATGAAATGACATTTTTTGATACATGG
>CEVP01368435.1_pt1 | contig 14083 bp, 10 predicted proteins | sample 427071 | NCBI WGS metagenome assembly CEVP01 (sample SAMEA2623808, study PRJEB7988) | marine metagenome | isolation source: saline water (ENVO:00002010), including | reverse complement strand
ACTAACAGTCGGCAAATCGTCAAAAGTCATATCTGAGGCTTGTCCGGAAATCATTGTCATAGTCGCATCTACTAATCGTCTTGCAGCCTGCACGCGCTCTGGGGTGTCTTCTTCTAACAAAACTTGAAAAGCAAGTGTGTGCAAAGCATCACCCGCTATCAAAGCATCTTCAACAGTGAATGCAGTCCAAGCGCTCGGCCGATGTCTGCGTTCTTTATCGCCATCAATAATATCGTCATGAATTAATGAAAAATTGTGAATCATCTCTACAGCAACTGCCCCTGGTATAGCCGTTTCAGGCCCTCCGCCCACTGCTTCAGAAGAAAGGACTGCAAGCGCAGGACGCAAACGTTTACCTGCATCTTTAGGAGTTTCAAATCCTTTAATTGTTTTCCATCCAAAGTGATATTCAATTACAGGCAACAAATCATCAGAAAGTTTTTTTACCGAATTTATTAATTCAGGTTCAATTAACTTCATAACCCTGTTAAGAGCCTGTGGAGTTTCCATCACTTATTTACTTCGATCATTAATGAAGGGAAAAGTTTTCCTTACTTCTGAAACTCTCTCCGGCTCAATGTCTGCTATCAATATTTCCTCACCATCTGAAGAAGCTTCTTTTATTACTTCTCCCAAAGGATCAATAATTGCTGAGTCTCCTTGATAGGACAAACCATCTCCTTCGCCGACTCTATTAACACCCACTACATATGCCTGATTTTCAATGGCGCGAGAACGAAGCAGTGCCTTCCAATGGCCACTTCTAGCCGAAGGCCAATTAGCTACCACAACATACAGGTCAGTCTTTGGAGCTAAGTTCCAAAAAGCATCTGCAAATCTCAAGTCATAACATACGAATAAACTTGTTCGTACTCCCATCAGATCTATTGTCACAAATTGATTACCAGCTCTATAATTTTGATGTTCACCGGCGAAAGTAAATGGAAAAACTTTGTCATACTCGTAAGACTCTCCCAAAGGACCTTTAACTAGAAAACGGTTTACAGGGAGTTCATCTTCTAGATCTTTTGTTGGAACAGACGCAGCCATCCACAAATTTTTAGTCTTCGCTTGCTCGCTAAGAAAAGTTTCACTTTCCCCTTCTGGTTTTTCTGCGATTTTGTCAGATGCCATTGAGAATCCAGTTGAGTACATCTCAGAAAGGACCACTAACTCTGCTCCGCCACTCGCCGCTTGAGCGACCATAGGAGTTAAACGCTCATGATTAGCAGAAGGACTTTCCCATATCACATCATGTTGTATGGCGGCGATCTTCATTTTTAATCCTTTAAAGAGAGAAGTTTCTCAACTGCATGATCTAACACCTCAGGTCTCTTGCAGTATGCAAATCGTACAAGTGGTTTCCCTATAGTCTTGTTGTCATAAAAAACCTCATTAGGTACTGCAACCACCCCACAACGATTAGGCAAATCCCAACAAAATTCAATGCCGTCTTCATCTCCTAAAGGTCTTATATCCACAGTTGCGTAATATGTCCCAGATGGCCTAAAAACTTCAAATCCAGCTTTTTCTAAACCTTCACATAGGATGTCTCGCTTGTTTGCCATATCAAGTGCGAGATTCATATAGTAACTTTCGTCTAACTTTAGAGCTTCTGCAATTGCATGTTGAAAAGGCGCCCCATTTACATAAGTCAAAAATTGTTTTGCGATTCGAACTGCGGATAAAAGTTCGGAGGGACCATGAGCCCAGCCGATTTTCCAACCGGTAAAGCCGAAAGTTTTCGCTGCTGAAGAAATTGTAAGAGTTCGTTCACTCATACCTGGAAAAGTCGAAATAGGTATGTGAGATTGCCCATCAAAAACTAAATGTTCATAAACTTCGTCGGTAACTACTAGAAGATCTTTCTCGATAGCTAGTTTTGCTATCTGTGAGAGCTCCTGTTGATTAAATACTTTTCCTGTCGGGTTATGTGGAGAATTAAGAAGAATCAATCTTGTATTTGAGTTAACTTTTGACGCAAGCTCTTCGAAGTCAAATGAATAGTCTGGAGTTTTGAGAGTCACTACACGACGTTTTCCACCTGCCATGGCAATAGCCGCCGCATAAACATCAAAATAGGGCTCAAAAGTAATCACTTCTTGTCCTGGTTCGACCAAAGCTATTAAAGACGCTGCTAAAGCTTCCGAAGCCCCAGCAGTAATCAGCACTTGAGTCTCTGGATCAACTTCAATTCCATAAAACCTCTTTTGATGTTCTGAAACAGCAACGCGTAAAGATTCAATCCCTAATCCCGGTGGATACTGATTATGACCATCTCTAATTGCTTTAATTGCAGCTTCTGCTACCTGATTAGGCCCATCGGTGTCCGGAAAACCCTGTCCCAGATTTATTGAATCTGTTCGCGCAGCTAAAGCTGACATCTCTGCAAAAATAGTTGTTCCAAAGTCTTGCAATCTTTCTGCCAGATATGGATTTTTTGCAGTCATTACTTTTCAAACCAGTTCAAGCTCTTACCTCTGATTTATCCGAAATAGCAGACCAAATCTTCTGAGGCGTTAACGGCATATCTAGATGGTCAACACCAAGATAGGAGATTGCGTCTACCACAGCGTTTTGCGTAGCAGCAGTAGAACCAATAGTTCCAGATTCTCCTATACCTTTTGCTCCTATGGAATTCAGCGGGGTGGGAGTTTCCATTGATATGCGATCAAAACTCGGGACCTCCATAGCTGATATAGCCGTGTAATCCATCAAATTGGCTGTTTGGGGATTTCCATCATTATCGTATAAAACTTCCTCTAAAAGAGCTTGAGCTACCCCTTGCGCTAAACCTCCATGAACTTGACCTGTTGCTAATAAAGGATTGACTATTTTCCCAGCATCATCAACTGCTACGATCCTCTTTATTTTTGCTTCGCCGGTTTCAATATCTACTTCTGCTATAACAATGTGGGCACCAAATGGGAATGTTGCGCCTTCCTGTAAGAAATCGGACTTGCCTATTAATTGCTTTTGATCTGTTTTAGGACTTGAAGCTAATTCGCCCCATGAAACTGACACTGCTGGTGTTCCGACTACATGAAAGTTGCCAGATTCTTTGTTGAGAACAATGTCTTCCTCTGATGCTTCTAAAAGATCTGCTACAACTTTACGAGCAGCGTCAACCAGTTTTTCGGACGCGTCAGCCATGGAAGATCCTGATACCTGAACCGATCTTGAACCCCCAGTCATCTCACCAGATGGAACCACGTCAGTATCGCCATAAATTACCTCTACTTTTTCCATAGGCACACCAAGGCGATCAGCAACAAGCATTGCCCACGTGGTTACATGCCCTGTTCCAATTGGAGTGCTTCCCGTTGTAGCTCGAAAAGTGCCGTCATCTTTAAGTTCAACTAAACCAAATTCACTGCCGCCGCCGCCAGCGGTAACTTCTACGTACGTAGAAATACCAATTCCCAACTGCAATCTTTCATTTTCTTCGCGTCTGCGACTTTGTTCGTTTCTAAGAGCTTCGTAATCAATAGCCCCAAGAGCCTCGTCTAAAGCTTTTTCATAATCACCTGAGTCGTAAACAGTTCCTGTTGAGTTTTTAAACGGGAATTCATCGGGACTGGGGAAATTTAACCTTCGCACTTCGGCTGGATCCATCGCTATTTCTCTTGCAAATAAATCCACGGTTCTTTCAATCACTGAAGTAGCTTCCGGGCGTCCCGCTCCTCGATATGCGCAAACTGGAGCTGTTGTCGTAGCAACAGAACGTGAAGAGAATTCAACATTAGGAATTCTGTACACCCCGCTTGCCATCATTAGGGTGGATCCAGGTAGAACGGCTCCCCATTTCGGATAAGCACCACTGTCTTGAATCACTTCGAGGCTGTAATGAGTAATTTCACCGTTAAGACTTCCGCCCATTTTAACTTTTTGCTTTTGCGCTCTTCCATGTGCAAAACCAGTTAAATTTTCTGTTCTACTTTCCATCCAACGAACAGGTTTTTCGTGCATTCGAGATAAATGGGCGATAATTATTTCCTCTTCTGAGGCAAGTCCTTTAGCTCCAAAACCTCCTCCTATGTCAGTAATAATTACCCTTACATCTTTTATTTCCATTTCAAGTGCTTGAGCAACTGAATCTCGATAGTCATGAGCTCCTTGATTACTAGCCCAGCATGTGAGTCGACCATTTTCAAAAGATGCAAGTGTGACTCTCGGTTCGATCGAAACGGCTGCGACTTTAGAGTTAATGATTTCCGCTTCTACAACAACTTCGCAATCAGAAAAATCTATTGGTTTTCTTCTGGGTATCTCTGTAACTATGTTGCTATCTAAATTTGGGAAAAGTAAAACTTCACCGGCGACTGCTTCTTCAAGATCTACCAATGCTGATAAAGGTTCTATATCTACCCAAATGTTCTCAGCAGCATCTGCTGCTAAATACTCGTTTTCTGCCAGAACTACCGCTACTGGTTCTCCAACGAAACGTACTTTTTCACGGGCAAGATACGGTCTTGTCATCTCGGCCTCATAAGCATTTAATATGACGGCCCTATCCGCCAAATCAAGATTCTCAGCGGTGTAAATCGCAAAAACTCCAGGCATCTTCTCTGCTTCACTTGTTTCCACTGAAATTATTTCACCGTGCGAAACATTTGATCTTACAAAATGTGCGTGTAAAGCACCTTCCATTGGAACGTTTGCTACATATCCACCTTTACCTTTTAGAAGATTAAGATCTTCTCGACGCGGCACAGCATTCCCCAGTAAAGACGTTCCCCCAGTTCCGTATTCATCTGACCCGTTGCTACTCATTCAGCCGGGTACCTTTCTAGAAGTTTCCTAGCAATTACCATTTTCTGAATCTCACTTGTCCCTTCTCCAATAATCATTAACGGGGTGTCGCGCAAGTAACGCTCCACTGGAAACTCAGTTGTATATCCATTACCGCCATGAATCCTCATGGAAGACATAGCAATCTCAAAAGCTGCTTCGGAAGCAAAAAACTTCGCCATCCCTGCTTCCATATCAACCCTCTCTCCGGCATCTGCACGTCTTGCAGCATCAAAAGTCATCAAACGGGATGCTTGAAGCTTTGTTGCCATTTCAGCCAGCATGAATTGAACAGCTTGATGCTCAAAAATTGGTCGGCCAAAGGTTTCGCGTTGTTGAGCGTATTTCATTGCTGAATCAAAAGCTGCTTGCGCTACTCCTACAGCCCTTGCAGCTATATTTATTCGTCCCAATTCCAAAGCTGAGAGTGCGTACCTTCTACCGTTACCTATGCCGTCTTCGCCTCCCAATACGTTTTCAGAAGGAACCCTGTGATCCACGTAGGACATTTCAACTGTTTCTAATCCCCTGTACCCAAGTTTGTCTATTTTTTTTGAAACTGTAATTCCTTCAAAATTTTCACCAGGTTCTTTTTCAACCAAAAAGCAAGTAATTCGATCGTCTGGAGTTCTGGCTAAAAGCATTACTAGAGATGCGCGCGTTCCGTTCGTAACCCACATTTTTGTTCCATTGATTACCCATTCATCTCCATCTTTTTCAGCTTTGCAACGAAGCGATCCTGTATCGCTACCGGCGTCAGGTTCTGATAGAGAAAACGCCGCTCGAAAAGAACCGTCGCACATCCGAGGTAAGAACTTTTCTTTTTGCTCTTCCGTTCCGTATCTGTCGATCATGGTCACACCTATTTTGTGTGTATTCAAGATTCCAGCTAATGACATGAAACCACGCGATAGTTCTTCGACTATGCGGGCGTAAGTTGTGATGTCTATTCCAAGGCCACCGTACTTTTCATCGATTGTGGATCCGAAAAGTCCAAAATCGCACATCTGTTCAAACATTTCTTGAGGAAACTCATCATTAAGTTCGAATTCAGCAACATTTGGGATTACATCGCGATCAACCCAGTCTTTTATCGTTGAAACAAGTTCATCAGCTAGTGCTTGATCTGTAGCCATCTTTTCTCACTCTTCTAGACTTAAAGGGTTTTATCACTTAAATTACGTTTTTTCTTATTTTGATCGTATCGTCAGGTAACTTTTCTGGCGGTTCTATTTGTCTTATGATTACATCTAATAGGAAATAACCCAAAAACGGCGATACGGTCGAAGTTGGTCTACTTAACAGGAGCTTAGGTGACAAAGATTCCTCGAATAATTTCAGTTGATGATCATGTGGTTGAACCGCCCGATCTTTGGACTAGTCGCTTACCTTCAAAATATGCAGATAGGTGCCCACGTGTTGAACGTGATTCTGCGGTATTCAACTTTGAAGGTGGTGTTTTTTCTTATGAAAAGGGAGTTAAAAATGGCTCTCCATGCGACTGGTGGTTATATGACGATTTGATATATCCGTTTCCTAAACTTTCCGCTGCGGTGGGTTTTGAAAATCTTGATGTTGAGCCAGTTACTTTTGATGAAATCAGACCGGGCAGCTGGAAGCAGGCCGACAGGCTGGCTGATATGGATGCAAACCACGTTGACGTTTCAATATGTTTTCCCAATGTTCTTCCACGGTTTTGCGGTCAAACTTTTCTTGAGCGAGAAGATAAAGATCTGGCTTTACTTTGCGTAAAGGCTTATAACGACTGGATGATAGATGAGTGGTGCGAAGGTGAAGGAAAAGGTCGTCTGATACCACTTACCCTTATACCACTCTGGGACCCAGTCGCCGCCGCCGAAGAAGTTCATAGATGTGCAAATAAGGGATCTTTTGCTGTTGCATTTTCAGAAAATCCTTACCATCTAGGTTTACCATCTGTACACGACGCTGATCATTTTTGGGATCCTTTCTTCACTGCATGCCAAGAAACTGAAACTGTGATCTGCATGCACATAGGATCTTCTTCAAAAATGCCGTCGACTTCTCCAGATGCTCCTTTTTCAGTTTCTTCGACCATAACTTTCGCAAATGCAATGGGATCCATGTGCGACTATATACTTTCAGGAATTTTTGTTCGATTTCCTAAACTCCGGATTGCGTACGCAGAAGGACAAGTTGGATGGATGCCATACGTAGTTGAACGAATGGACAAAATTTGGGAAGAAAGAGGAGACGCTAGTTTTGGAATAGATCTTCCAAATCCACCTAGTTCTTATATAAATAACCATATTTGGGGTTGTATTTTCGACGATGAGATCGGTTTAAAGAATCGGGACATAATCGGAATGAGCCAAATCTGTTTTGAAGTCGACTTCCCCCATGCAGATACAACTTTCCCAAATACGTTGAAAGTGGCAACAAAAATTTGTGAAGAAGCAGGACTCTCGGAGGATGAAATATACCGGCTTATGCGTGGTAACGCTATTGACTGCTTCGGACTTGAACGTTTCGGGATAACAGTTTAAATAGAACTCTCAGTTGAAGTCATGGAACAACTGGCGTTGCATCTCTCCAACGATCTATCCCACCGCCATAAATAACTTCCTTTACTCTTTCTATGCTTTCTTCAATTTCTCCGAAAGTGTTATAAAGAGGAGCAAAACCAAACCTAACTAAATCCGGTGGACGGACATCTGGGATTGTCGATTGTTCATTAATTAATGCTTGTCCTATTGCCAAAGCTGAATCATGAGAAAAAGATAAGTGAGAGCCACGGTTCTTGTGCTTTAGAGGTGATGAAACAGAAAACCCCAAAGGTAAAAGTTCTTTTTCAGCTTTGAATAAAAATCTTTCGGAAAGAGCAACCGACTTGGAGCGTATGTTTTGGACTCCCGCTTCAATTACCAAATCAATGCCTGGCTCTATAAGTAAAGTTGACACTAAAGGTGGTGTACCTGTTAAGAACCTGCGATTATCATTTTGTGGTTGAGAATAAGGATCAAATCCAAATGGGTCTTCACTTCCATACCAACCTGCTATGGGATTTATCAAATCGTGGCAATTTTCTGAAATATAAATAAAAGCGGGTGATCCTGGTCCACCATTTAAATACTTATATGTGCATCCAATAGCTAGATCAATTTCATCTTTTCTTAGATCTATTGGAACCACTCCTACTGAGTGCGAGAGATCCCAAAGAACTTTAGATCCTACCTGATGAGCCTTTTTAGTAACCGTTGATAAATCCCAACAACACCCGGATCGATAGGCGACTTGACTTAGTGACACTAAAGCAACAGTTTCATCAATCGCCTCTAAAAGCTCTTCAACAGGGGCTTCTAAACCATTGCTTTCTATCACTACTACCTTGTGATCTTTGCTGGCCATTGATGCAGCTGCTTTCAGAGCCTGAATATCGGAGGGGAAGTTTTGGTCATCGGTAAGAATGATGGAACGTGTTGGATTTGAAAGAAGTACTGAAACTGCGGCTTTAAATAAACAGACAGTTGTTGAGTCAGCTAATACTACTTCTCCTGGTTTTGCTCCGACCACTGATCCAACCTTGTCTCCGATTCGAACTGTGTCTTCTAACCACTTTTCGTTCCATGAACGTATTAGACGGCTACCCCATTGTTCGGAGACTATTTCTTGAGCAAGGTCTTTGGTTTTTTTTGGAAGTCGACCTAAAGAGTTTCCGTCTAAATAGATTAAGTTTGGATCTTCGATCACGAACTTTGAGCGGAAGTTCGCTAGTTGATCAGCATTATCTAGTTCATTGGCAGTTGTTTGATTGAATTGTATTTTTTCAGAAGGAGCATCAAAGTCAGCCACCAGATTTTTCCTTGTCAATTATTTCTTGCATTCGTCTTTCAGTATGTTCCTGGCTCAAGCTTTGATGATCACCTTCTATCTCTTCTAGAGGATGATTCTCATCATCATCAAATTCAAGCTGTAATGCTCTAGAAATAATCCCATGCATTCCATATGTAGCAACTATGTATGTAAGTTCAAGAATTTCTTCATCTGATAAATGTTCTGTAAGTGTCTGAAAAATTTCATCTGTTACTAAGCCATTATTGATTGCTAGACAGTCCGTATATGCAAGAACTGCTCTTTCAATTTCATTGAAACACTCAGATTCTTCCCACTTCGGAATCGCTTCGATTTTTTCTTCGCTTATTCCAACGGTTCGGCAAGATTTACAGTGCTGTGAAAAAACAAAACGGCTCCCAACGTCCCACCCAACACGAGTTTGTCCAAGTTCTCGTAGTTGTGGATCTAATTTTCGCTCTGGCGATCTGTATAAAGCTAAACCTGCAACTGCGTGATCGAAAACTTCGGGCACCAAAGCAAACGTGGGCCACCAATCTCCTGGACTTCCAGTATCGGTACCGGGTTCAACTGTTGGGTCTCTGTCTCCAAATATGAGTTGAAATATAGTTTCAGCTGCCGGGTGTAAATCTGAGCGACTAACCTGTCGGATTCTAGACATTCGGCTTCCCTATGCGTCTTTGGGTTCGGGAAAGAGACTGAATCCTCTGAGCCCTTCTATATCTAAAGGTTTAATGAACGTTGAGTAGTCGGTGTCATCAGTTGAGCTGAGACGTGCTGCTGCGGTTTCAGGGTCAACCCCGAATTCGCCTGTATCTCTGCAGAACTCAACCATTATTCCATTTGGGTCTATGTAATAAAGCGAGTGACACCATCCGTGATCCACTTCCATCAAAGGAACAATTTCCTCTGCAGCTAACCGTTCTCGCACCTTTTCAGTTCTTTCTTCATCAGAAGCGAAAGCTAGGTGATTAACCCAAACGGGAAGACCATTGCCTATAGACACTTCGGAACTCCAATCAGGATTCTCTCCTACCCCTGAAACCTCAAAAAAAGCTATACACGAGCCATCTCCAGTATCGAAAAACAAATGGCGGAAGAACCCATCTGGAGCATTTTTTACCTCAGTGTGAACTAAAGGCATTCCTAATAAATCTTCATAAAAATGCCGGGTTTCTTCACTGTTTCTGCACGCGTAAACGACGTGGTGGAATCCTTTATTTCTGGTTTTTTTTGTCATTTAAATCACTGCAATCCTTTTGCAGCTCCACCGTCAACGGGGATTGCTGCACCTGTTATGAATTTCGCTTGCTCTGAGCACAAAAAAGCTACGACTTCACCAAAATCGTCAGGGTCGCCTAGTTTTCCTGTTGGAACATTTCCTGCTACACCTTTTAAATCTTCATAAAGTTCAGTGAGCCTTTCAGTCGCGTGGAGTCCCGGTTGGATTGAATTTACTGTCACACCAGCCCCCGCTACTTCGGTTGCTGTCGTTTTCAAAAAGCTTGTTAACCCAGATCTAGCCGTATTTGACAGGATCAACTGAGCCATTGGTTCCCTCACCGCAATTGAAGTAATGGCCACTACCCGGCCCCAGCCTTGATGGGTCATTTCTGGAATTAAACCCTTACACATTTCGACGGTCGACAAAAGATTCAATTGTAGAGCTTCTGAAAAGTCTTCAGTTTCAGTAGTTTCAAAATTTCCGGGTGGTGGGCCACCGGCATTTGCCACAAGAATATCTACGCAACCAAATGTTTCTTTTACTTCTTTTAGCATGGTTTGGATTGAAGAAGGATCTGACAGATCAGAAGCAATGGTATGGCAATCATTCGGTAGTTCTTGAGCAGCAATCGACAATCGGTCCGTTGATCGTGATACCAAACAAACTTTTACCCCTGCGTTAGACAAGGCTCTAGCGCTAGACAGACCCAGACCTCTTGAAGCACCGGTAACTAAAGCCGTTCGCCCGAAAATGCCTAAATCCATTACTACTCGATTCTCAAACCTGATATTGCCCTGCTAATAACCAGTTGTTGGATTTGTTCTGTTCCTTCGAAAATATCGTGGATTTTTGCGTCTCTGTGCCAACGTTCCACTGGGTATTCTCTTACATATCCATACCCACCAAGAATCTGAATCGCTCTTTCTGTAACCCACGTAGCAACTCTTCCAGCCTTCAACTTGGCCATTGAACCTTCAGCATTCTTAAAACCTTGTTGCTTTCCCAACCACGCAGCACGCCAAGTAAGCATACGAGCTGCTTCTATCTCAACAGCCATATCAGCAAGCATGAAGGAAATACCTTGATTCATGATTATTGGCTTACCAAATGCTTCTCTTTCCTTAGCGTATTCGAGTGCATACTCATATGCAGCCCTAGCTACGCCTATTGCTTGGGCTGCTACCGCAGGGCGGGTAGCTTCAAAAGTTTGCATTGCGGCTTGAGCGTTTCCAGATTTACCTTCTTTTACACGTGCGATTCTCTCGTCAAGTTTCTCTTTGGTCCCAAGTAGACAAGAACCTGGTATCCGGACATCTTCTAGTACGACCTCTGCTGTGTGGCTTGCTTTAATTCCATGTTTTTTGTACTTCTGTCCTTGACTTAAACCAGGTGTATTAGGAGGCACGATAAAAGATGCATGGCCTCTAGATTTAAGTTCAGGTTCTACTACAGCGACCACTACGTGAATGTCGGCTAGACCTCCATTAGTAATCCAAGCTTTCGTACCATTTAGAACCCATTCGTCTGTTGCTTCGTCGTAAACAGCTCTAGTTCGGTAACCACCTACGTCAGACCCAGCGTCAGGTTCACTAGCACAAAAAGCCCCAATTTTAAGATCCCCAGCTTCCCCGTAGCACTGTGGCACCCATTCCAATACTTGTTCCTGTGTGCCAGATGCCAAAATTCCAGCCGCTGCTAATCCAGATCCCATTATCGCCATTCCGATGCCTGCATCACCCCAAAATAATTCTTCGATAGCTACCGGAAGAGTTAGACCTGTTTTATCTCCCATCATTCCATTCGCTAAGAACTCCCAAGAGTAGATTCCAACCTCTGCTGCTTGCTCAACCACAGGAAATGGAAATTCTTCTTTTTCATCCCATTCTTCAGCAGCAGGTCTAATCACATCTTCAGAAAACTGATGAACCCAATCTTGTAGTTGTAATTGCTCTTCGTTCAACTCCATTGAGAAGTCGCCCATTGATTACCTCCAAATTAAATTTCTTCAGTTTGACAATACCCGCACAACTCAAAGAGCAAACAATTCCGCTCGGTTAATCGATAAGCGCAGATAGTCTCAAATTGATATATGACAAGTAAAAATAACGCTTCAAAAATACCAACTAAGCCATCTTTAGATGGGATTGAAGAAATCTGGTGCAATCAATGGGAAAAAAACGGAATCTATAGTTTTGACCGCAATAAAACTAGAGAAGAAATTTTTTCTATAGATACGCCGCCCCCCACAGTTTCAGGTTCTTTACACGTGGGACATGTTTTTTCTTACACACATACTGATGCAATAGCGCGCTATCAACGAATGGCTGGGAAAGAAGTCTTTTACCCCATGGGTTGGGATGATAATGGCCTTCCAACTGAAAGAAGAGTCCAAAATTTTTTTGGAGTGAGATGCGACCCTTCACTCCCTTATGATCCAGACTTTGAAACACCAGCCGACGCTGGCAACCCAAAAAAAATTAAAGAACGCGGTGAATTCGACATAAGTAGACGCAATTTTATTGACCTCTGCCATATTCTTACTGCAGAAGATGAAAAGGCATTTGAGGCTCTATGGCGACGTCTTGGATTATCAGTTGATTGGAGTCTTACCTACGCAACTATTGATGAAAAATGTCAGCGTGTGGCTCAACGCGCTTTCCTTCGAAATCTGAATAGAGGCGAGGCATATCAAACAGAGGCTCCGTCACTCTGGGATGTAACTTTCCGAACTGCTGTAGCTCAAGCTGAGCTTGAAGACAGGGAAAGGCCAGGGGCTTACCATACGCTTACCTTCCACACAGAAAGTGATGAAGACTTACATATTGCAACAACTAGACCGGAGTTATTACCTGCTTGTGTAGCTTTGGTCGCCCATCCAGATGACTCAAGATATAAAAATCTTTTTGGGACAACTGTAACTACACCCGTTTTTGGTGTCGAAGTCCCAGTTTGTAAACATCAACTTGCGGATCCTGAAAAAGGAACTGGAATCGCTATGATATGCACCTTTGGTGATACCACTGATGTCACTTGGTGGAGGGAATTAGACTTACCAGTTCGAGCAATAATAAACCGGAATGGAAGAATTATAAACGATCCTCCATCAGGCATTTCGAATGAAACCGGCATTACTGCATTTAAACGCCTATCCGGAAAAACGATTTTCTCTGCACAAGAAGAAATGGTATTGATGCTTCGTGAGGCAGGTGAACTGGTCGGAGAACCTGAACCAATTACACATCCAGTAAAATTTTTCGAAAAAGGCGACAAACCTCTAGAAATCGTCACTTCGCGTCAGTGGTATATAAAAAATGGAGGCCGCGATGAGAAATTAGCAAATGCACTTATTGATAGAGGCAATGAAATGAACTGGTATCCGAGTTACATGCAAGCTCGTTACAGCAACTGGATTGAAGGACTTAATGGTGACTGGCTAATAAGCAGACAGCGTTTTTTTGGTGTGTCTATACCACTTTGGTATCCGATTGACGAAAATGGTGAAACTATTTGGGATGAACCGATAGCCCCCCAGGAAGATTCTCTCCCTGTAGATCCAACTTCACAGGTACCAGTTGGATTTTCAGAGGATCAGAGAGGGAAACCAAATGGTTTCATCGGAGACCCTGATGTTATGGACACTTGGGCAACTTCATCCCTTACGCCGCAAATTGCTTGTGGATGGGAAGAAGATCAAGATCTATTCGAACGCACTTACCCAATGGATATGCGCCCGCAAGCACACGACATAATACGAACTTGGCTTTTTTCAACTGTTGTGAGATCACATTTTGAATCTGATTCTTCTCCTTGGTTGAATTGCGCTTTAAGTGGCTGGGTTCTGGATCCTGATCGAAAGAAAATGTCAAAATCTAAAGGCAACGTAGTTACCCCAATCGACTTATTAGAAGAATACGGATCAGATGCTATTCGTTACTGGGCAGCTAACGGAAGGCCTGGAACAGATACGACATTTGACGATGGTCAAATGAAAATCGGCAGGAAATTAGCGATAAAAATACTCAACGCAAGCCGATTTGTTTTAAGTTTCAGTGATGCAAAAAGCGATTTACTTGAGATAGATAAAAGTCTTATAAACAATCCTTTAGACCTTTCAATGCTCGCAAGTCTGGATGGATTAATAGATGAAACGACTGCTGCTTTTAACACTTTTGATTATGCACGGGCATTAGAAAAAACTGAATCATGGTTCTGGGATTTTACAGATAACCATTTGGA
>CEVP01036593.1_pt1 | contig 14123 bp, 12 predicted proteins | sample 427071 | NCBI WGS metagenome assembly CEVP01 (sample SAMEA2623808, study PRJEB7988) | marine metagenome | isolation source: saline water (ENVO:00002010), including | reverse complement strand
AAACTTCGTCGCCGAAAAGCATCTAGAAAGAGAGCGAAACAGTGATTCAGCTGGAAATCATTTTTATTCGAATATACTTTTATCATCATTAAAGTAAAACTTTCCTAAATTTTAGAAATTAAATCATTCAGAGCATTTCTCGGGTCATTGACTTTGGTAACCCCACTAGCCAAAAGTACGCCAGATGTTCCTAAATTAATTGCAGCGGATACATCATCGCCATTTTTTACTCCAGCACCGCATAAAATTCCGACACTATCGCTAATTTCACGTATAGCGGCGGCAGTTCCACTCACAATTTCTGGATCAGCAGTAGTTACTGAAATTTCACCCCCTATTAATTCAGGAGGTTCTACTGCCACATAATTAGGTTCTAATGCAGATAATGCTCTTGCTTCATCAATATCTGCAGCACATGCACAAACAGTGAAATCTTCTGGAACACTATCCAAAAGCATTGCAATATGTTCGATAGATACTTTATGTTCCGCATGGTTAATCAGCGTTCCTTTAGCACCTCTCAATACCGCTGTTTCTGGATGTAGCCAACCAGTATTTGAACCAAAGTTGATTGGATCTAAATGTTGAGTCCATACTTCTAAATTAGGTGCCGCTGAAACTACGGAAGATAAATCAAAAGCAGATACTACCGCGACCATTCGGGCATTTGTCTCTAAATCTTGCATAATTACTGCCAATTCTTCAGCAGCAACGCCATGTGCCTCTTGATAAGTTTTGAAATTAACAACAATTAACGTGTCATTCATGTAACTGCGAGGTATAATACCGATATGATGATGACGGAGAAATTATACTGTTTCGTTATGACCTATGACCTTATCTGAGAAATCTGAGTTGTTGTTTATTTTTGATGATTCACCAATAAGACATCGGGTTAATTTACATTTATCACCAATGATTGCTCCCGATAAAATTACACAATCTATAATTTCACAATCTTTTCCTATAGATACTCCACTGGATATAGATGAACCTGAAATCTGGGATGAGATTTCGCGATTTATATCGAAGAACCAGTTATCATCTCGTGATTCTCCGACTGAGAATCTATTGTTTGATATGCAAACCTTTGTGGCTTCAATAAATGATGAAGGGGTCCCTGCATCAACGAAATATCCTTTGAATTCTAAACCAGCCATTTTCCCATTTTTAGCAATTTCAGGGAATACTACCCTTTCCATACTATGCTTCTCCGAAGAGAGAGATGCCAATACTTCTCTTTCAATCAAGTAACAACCCGCATTAATCAGATTTGAAAACTCAGTCCCTGGTTCGGGTTTTTCTTGAAACTTCGTAATCATTCCTGCGTCATCTAAGCCACACACTCCAAACCTACTTGGATCATCTACATGCCAAAGTGAAAGTGTTGCTAATGCATTTTTCTCGTAATGGTGTGCCAATAAATCATCTATATCAACACTTGAAACAAGATCCCCATTCAAAATTAATACTGGACCTTCGCCAGTGAGATATTCAAAAGTCTTTGAAATTGCGCCTCCGGTTCCTAAAGGTTCATCTTCAACTGAAATTATTACCTCAAAAGGAAGATTAGATGATGAAAAGAAACTCTGCATTTCATCAACACTATAACCCGCTGCAATAATCACTCTATCAACCATTTTAGTTGGAACGCATTCAACTACCCTTTCGAGAAGAGTTTTATCCAAAACTGGGAGTAACGGTTTTGCTCTTCCTTCAGTCCAAGGTCTCAACCTAGTGCCGAATCCACCAGCAAGAACAACTACATCCATACTTGACCGGATATGGCAATAGATTTCAGCACTTCGTGCCCAAGATTTGAACATCGTTAGGCGCATCGTTCAAAGAGCGACTTCCACTCGGAAGGTTGAGAGTTATGAATATTCACGAATATCAAGGAAAAATTCTGTTTAAACAAGCAGGAGTGAAAGTACAAGATGGAGTACACTGTAAAACAATAGATGATGCCCTTAATGCATACGATTCTTTAGATTCAAAAGTAGTAGCAGTGAAATCACAAATTCATGCTGGAGGAAGAGGAAAGGGCACACTGTATGATCAAGAAACTGACAATCTAGTAATGGAAGGAGGAGTTAAAATAGCATTTTCTAGAGATGAAGTTGAACAATATGCTCGGAACATAATTGGAAGAAAACTTGTTACGAAACAAACTGGTTCAAGTGGAAAAATAGTAAATAATTTGTATGTAGAAGCTGGTTGCTCAATTGCACATGAATACTATTTGGCTTTACTAGTCGATAGAGAAGCAAAAACAATACTGATAATGGCATCTACAGAAGGTGGAATGGATATTGAAGAAGTTGCAGAAAAAACTCCTGAGGCAATACATAAAATTTGGACCCATCCTGTGGATGGACTAAATAAAAGGGACGCTTTAGAAATGGCAGACAAACTTGGACTCGATGGTCATTCAAAACAAGATTTAGTTTCTATGTTAGAATCATTATCAAGAATGTTTATCGAAAAGGATTGTTCTATGATAGAAATAAATCCACTGGTTAAGTCAGATTCTGGAGATATGATAGCATTAGATGCAAAGGTTAGTTTCGATGATAATGCATCATTTAGACATCCCTGGATGGAAGAAATGAGAGATCATTCAGAAGAAGAAGAAGTTGAAACCAGAGCTCATGACCACGGCCTTTCATATGTGAAACTGGATGGAAATATTGGCTGTCTAGTGAATGGTGCAGGACTTGCTATGGCATCTATGGATGTAATAAAATTGTATGGAGGAGAACCGGCAAATTTCCTCGACATAGGCGGGGGGGCAACTAAGGAATCTATCACTACGGCATTTGGAATAATACTTGAAGACGACAATGTTGAAGGAATATTAGTAAATATCTTTGGAGGAATCATTCAATGTGACATGGTTGCTAGAAGTGTTATTGAAGCATCTAATGAACTTGGTTTACAAGTACCTTTAGTTGTAAGATTTTCAGGCACTAATCATGTAGAAGGGAAGGAAGTATTGGACAATTGTAACTTAGATGTTCATACGTCGAGCACTCTTGCAGAAGGGGCAGAAAAAATTGTTAATTTAACAAGAGGTGAGGAATAATGTCAATTTGGATTCACGAAGAAAGTAAAGTCCTAATTCAAGGTATTACTGGAAAACAAGGTACTTTTCATGGCACAAAAATGGACGAATATAATACAAATGTAGTAGGGGGAGTAACTCCTGGAAAAGGAGGTCAATTTGTTGAATTACCAAACAAGAAAGTACCTGTCTTTAACACAGTTTCTGAAGGATTGGATGAAACAGAAGCAGATGTTAGTTTGATTTATGTTCCTGCTAGATTTGCTGCTGCTGCAATTATTGAAGCTGCAGACGCATTTCAAGAAAAGGGAGGAGGATTAATCGTCTGTATCACAGAAGGAATCCCAATTTTAGACATGATTAAGGCAGTGGCAAGAGTAGATCAATATCCTGAGGTAAGATTGATTGGACCAAATTGTCCAGGTATTATCACTCCGGGCGATGTTGGAGGGTGCAAAGCTGGAATAATGCCTGGATTTATCCATGCCAAAGGAAGGATAGGGATTGTATCTAAATCAGGTACCCTGACCTATGAAGCAGTTGCGCAAACCATGAGTGTTGGAGAGGGCCAATCAACTTGTGTTGGAATTGGAGGCGATCCAGTTAATGGTACTGGATTTATCGATTGTCTAGATGCTTTTGAGAATGACCCACAGACAGTAGCTGTGGTGATGATTGGAGAAATCGGAGGTTCAGCTGAAGAAGAAGCTGCAGATTGGGTAGCAAAGAATATGACAAAACCAATTGTAGGATTTGTGGCAGGATCAACTGCACCTCCCGGGAAGAGAATGGGGCATGCAGGAGCTATAATTTCAGGAGGGAAAGGGACAGCAGCAGAAAAATTCAAGGCGTTTGAAAAGGCTGGAATTTATGTTGCAAGAGACCCTTCGGAAATTGGAAATGTATTAGTCAGAGCGTTGAAAGACGCTGGATTGAGATAAACTTCGATGCGAGAGTCTTAGATGCAGGAAGTATTCTCATTGACCATGGCAAGGGGGGAGTCAAGCAATGGTGAGTCTGAAAAAATAATAGATGATCTCTTGGAAGGAACTTCCAGATCATTTTATTTAACATTAAAAGTGACGCCTAAAAAAATTCGAAGACAAATCGGTTTGATGTATTTACTGGCACGCTTAGCAGATACAATTGCTGACTCAAAAGTGGGAGAGAATAAAACTTTACTTGAGTTACTGAGTGAATACAATGAAAAAATACAAGATGTAAACAGAAAATTACCTGATTTTTCAGATTTAGCAATTATACAGGAAGATGCTGCTGAAGCAAGGTTACTACAGGAAGCAATTATACCAGTAAATTATTTGCAGGAATCAGGACAATTTACTAATTCAGATAAGAAGAAGATTAAGAAATTACTTGATATCATCATTGGAGGACAAATTTTGGATTTGGAAAGATTCACCGACGCTTCAGGTGAAAAAATAATTTCATTAGAAAATGAAGAGGAGTTAGATGACTACACATATCGAGTTGCAGGGAGTGTAGGAGAATTTTGGACTCATATGTCATTAGATCATCTTTTTACTTTGAACGAAAAAGAAAAAGAAATTTTATTTGAAAAGGCAATTAAATTCGGGAAATCTTTACAATTAATCAATATATTGAGAGATTTACCAGAGGATTTACGAATGGGGAGATGCTATATCCCTAGTCAAACTCTTCATGGAATTGGAATGACCTCAGAGGATCTTCTTGAAATGAATAATATCGAGAAATTTAGGCCATTGTATAATTCTTACCTGTTTAGGGCTGAAAACTATCTTGATGATGCTGTAGACTACATCAAAATGCTACCAAGAAGTCAGTTTCGACTTAGACTTTCGTGCTTGTTACCAGTACTGATAGGGCAAAGAACCTTGCAATTATTACGCGAAGGAAATATACTAGATTCCAATAAGCGAATTAAGGTATTAAGACCAGAAATTAAGAAGATAATGAGGAAATCGATTTGGCTATCGATAACCGGAATTAACCCTAAAAAAATGAATTAAATGTTGATTCATAGTTTGTACAACTCAGCGTGAAGTTCAAGAGTAAATCTATTCGGCTAAGTTTGAAAGTAGTATGCCCGAAGGACAGATTAGTGGTTCCGAACCAGAGGTTATGTATGATCTTGGTAAGTCTATATCCTTAGTCGGAGAAGAAAATAATTCGGTACCAATTGAAAAAGTACGTAATGCGGTAAACGTTACTAAAGAGGCAGTTCATGCAATCAGCATAACTGCTTTAGAAACTCTCAGAGAAGGAGCTTTCTTTATGGGAGTAATTGGTTCTAGAGGAGAATTAGTAAATCCTTTTTCACATATTGATGCCGCTCTATGGTCTGAAAACAGACTACCGGAGGACATCGTGAAATCCGCATACGACTATTGTGAAGAATTAACTCGTAGAGAAGCAGGAAATTTTTATCATTCTTTTAAGTATCTACCTGAAGAAGAAAGAAGATCAATCATGGCCTATTATGCATTTTGTAGAAGAGCAGACGATATTGCAGATGGGGATTACGTTGATTATTTTCCGGGAGGTTCTGAAGAAAATCCGGAATCAATCGACTATAGGACGAAAATTGAGAGACTTATTGATGGAGTACCTGTCCTAGAACGCTCATCTTACAATGATAAAATGTCTCAGTTGTTTTATTACAGGAAGAAATTATCTACGGCGTATGGTAAGATGACATCCACTGATCCAATATTCATAGCATTGAAAGATACTGTAAATAAATATGGAATTTCTAGACAATTATTAGATGATATGATTAGCGGAATGGAGGAAGATTTTCATCGAAATAGGTATGAAACTTTTGAAGACCTATACTCATATTGTTACAAAGTGGCTTCAACAGTAGGACTTGTATGTATTGAGATATATGGTTATGATGACAGAAGAGCAAGAGAATATGCAGAATCTTGGGGCATTTACATGCAATTAACAAATATACTTAGAGATGTTGCGGAAGACATCGAAAGAGATAGGATATATCTTCCAATTGAAGATCTTAAAAGATTTGGAATTTCGGAAGATGATTTGAGAAGTGGAAAAGGTATTTTGAAACATCCAGGTTGGAAGTCGTTTGTCAAAGAATTCATAAAAAGAGCGGATAAGTATAGAGAAAGAGGGATGAAATTATTCCCTCTTCTTGATAAATCGAGCAGGTATTCTCCTGCAGCTATGACTACATTTTATCATTCTATAATGAAAAAAATCGAGAAAAATGATGGAGACGTCTTTTCTGAAAGAACACAATTATCAAAAACAGAGAAAATAGGTCTAGCAGGTTATATTTATGTTAGATATCGTTTCTTTGCTTTATGAACATAAAAAGACCTTATTTGGGTTGAATGATAGAAGATATATTGAGTAAAATACTTGGGAGATGATTATATGAGGGTGGCTGTACTTCTTGAAGATAGGTGCAGCCCAGAAAAATGTAATGCTGAATGTTGGGTTTTTTGCCCTCCTGTGAGGAATGGGATTGAATGTATTATACTTGATGATTCAAGTGGTAAACCGATTATTTCGGAACCGCTCTGCATTGGTTGTGGAATATGTATCAATAAATGCCCATTTGATTCTCTGATAATTACTAATTTACCGGAAGAACTAGAAGGTGAGATGACACATAGATACGACCAAAATGGATTTAGATTATTTAGATTACCTGCACCTAGAGAAAAACAGGTAGTAGGAATATTGGGGCCTAATGGCATGGGAAAATCAACTGCAATAAATCTTCTATCTGGTTCTATTCAGCCAAACTTAGGAGACTGGACAATTAATTCGGCTGAATGGAATGATATAATTGAATCATTTCCAAGGGGGGAATTAAGAGATTACCTACAATTAGTTGCTGATGATGGAGTTAGGATTGCAGTTAAACCACAATATATTGACAAATTACCCAAGATTTTTGATGGTAAGGCAAGGGAACTTCTTGAGAAAGTTGATGAAAGGGGCGAATTAGTCGAGTATGCGGAATTATTGGCAATCACACATATTTTAGACAGAAATATAGGACAATTATCTGGTGGAGAGTTGCAAAGAGTTGCAATATGTGCAACCATGTTGAAAGAGGCAGAAGTATATTTCTTTGATGAACCTTCATCATATCTTGATATCCATGAAAGAATGAGAATTGTGAAAATCATACAAAATTTAGCAGAAATGGGTAAAAGAGTAATTGTTGTCGAACACGATTTAGCTATTCTTGATGTTTTATGTGACCTATTACATATCGTTTATGGAGAGAGAGCAGCATTTGGAATATTTACCCCTGCAAGATCAACTAGAAGTGCGATAAATGCATATCTTGAAGGGTTTTTGCCCGAAGAAAATGTTAGGATTAGAGACAAACCTATTCAATTCCTGAGAGGAAGAGTACGTGGTGAAGAAGTAGGTTTACCAATTTTAAAATGGGGAGATATGGAAAAAACTTTAGGAAGTTTCCATCTAAAAACTGGAGAAGGGATGGTGAAAAGTGCGGAAGTTGTAGGAGTTGTAGGGCCTAATGCAACCGGGAAAACTACAATGGTGAAAATGATAGCTGGTGAAATTGAACCAGACCAGGGATGGTGTACAATGGAGGCAAAAGTATCATACAAACCACAACATGTTCATACTGATTTCGAAGGAACAGTGGAAGACTGGCTAAATACTGAATTGGGACATAAATGGAGAACTGGAGAATTCCATACGCAAGTCGTTAGACCATTGCAAGTTGACCAATTACTGGGACTGAAAGCGAAAAAGCTTTCTGGTGGAGAATTACAAGCGGTTAGTATCGTAATTTGCCTAGGTAAAGAGGCTGATTTGTATCTGCTTGATGAGCCAAGTGCTCATCTAGATGCAAATGCAAGAATGGAAGCTGCAAAGGCAATCAGAAGAACTATGGAGAGTAACGAAAAAGCTGCTATGGTAATCGACCATGACATTTACTTTATCGATATAGTGAGTGATTCACTTTTAGTTTTCGATGGTGAAGGCGGGAAGTCTGGAAATGCTATCGGACCATTAAGCCTGAGAAAAGGTATGAATAAATTTTTGAAAGATGTAAATATCACATTCAGAAGAGATCACGAATCACATAGGCCACGGATTAACAAGCCAGATAGTCGTAAAGACAGAGAACAAAAGATTGCAGGGGAATACTTCTATCTGGAATAACTTAGACCATCGGATTCTTCAATGATGATTGAAACCAAGTGACATGGCAGACCCGGTTGATGAGTCAAAAGAGGAGTTTTCTGAGGAAAATAATTCAGAAGAAATCGAAATTATTGACCCGATTAAAGTTCTTGAATCAAGAGTTGAAGAATTAGAGAAAGAAAAACAATATTCGGCTGCAGAAATTATAAATCTAAGACAACGGTATGCTAGAGAAAGAAACACTTTAGTAAAATTCTCTAGTATGAATTTATCTACAAAGATTCTTCCAGTATTAGATAATTTAGAGAAAGCGATTTCAATAGAGAATAGTCAAACAGAGAAAATTATTGAGGGTGTGACTATGACTATGGAAACTTTGAAGTCAGTTTTAGAAAATGAAGGAGTGACTAAAATCGATGCTTTAGATCAAATATTCGATCCATCATTTATGGAAGCAATTGCAGTAATTCCTGTACCGGAAGGAAAAGATCCAGGCACTGTAGTGGAAGTAATTGAAGACGGATATATGTTCCATGAGCGTGTATTAAGGCCTGTGAAAGTAATTGTATCGGAAGACTAATGTTGAAAAAAGAATCAGTATTCGAGTGGACATGAATAGATTTTTCGTAATTTTATTATGCGCTTCTATGATGCTCTCGGGATGTACCGGAATAAACGATGAGATAACTGACGAAGTTTTCGAGATTTTTGGTTGTACTGATTCAAATGCATTGAATTTCAATCAAAATGCTACAATAAATGATGAAAGTTGTCTATATGAAGAAGTTCAAGAAATTCTGGAGATTCCACATATTGATGGTTGCGATAACACAAATTCAATACATTGTATGCTACCTTTCCCTTCCGATGCTTTTCTAGTTGATGACCAAAACACAGTAACTGGTAAAAGAATCCATTATTCTTCCAATACAATCCCTGGTTCAGGAACAGTTGACCCTATAGAAATACCAATTCTAAATCAAATTGATGGAGCAAGTCCCAATACACAAATCATGACTGCATTTTCAATAGAACCTGATGTAACAGAATTAGCAGGACAATATAGTATTTCCAAAAGCTTAGAAAGTGGACACTCTACAATTTTAATGAATAAATTAACTGGAGAATTAGTCGCACATTGGGTTGAGCTCGATGTAAGATCTGAGATTGATCAACCAACTATACTTCATATTAGGACAATAAAAGCATTGGATCATAACACACCCTATGTTGTAATAATATCAGGATTAATGGATGATTCGGGAGAATTAGTACCTACTCCCGAAGGTTTTGCCGCATTAAGAGACCAAGTTATTACTTCATCAATTGATATTGAAAATAGAAGATCTGAATTTCAGAATTTATTCTCTTGGATAGAAGTAAATACGGATATTTCTATATCTCAACTACAAACGGCTTGGAGTTTTCATACATCTTCTACAGAATCGATGATAGGCCCACTAATTTCAATGAGAAATGATGCTTTAGAAAGAACTGGAGAGGGAATAAGTTGCACAGTAGAATCTAATGAATTAATGATGGAAGATGGGAATGCCAGTCATTGGCTAATATCTGGGACATTTACTGCACCTCAGTATACTGAATCATTCTTCCCTCCTACTTTGATTAGGAGAACATCTGCAGAGGATAGGACTCCAGTTTTTGTAGAAAATAGAGAGATTCCTTTCTGGTTAGTTATTCCTTACTCAGCTGTGACTACTCAAGAACCCGCTGATTTGATTATTTGGGGTCATGGATTCCTTGGAAATGGAAATACGAATGCACTTAGTGGTTGGGCGAATGAGAATAATGCTGCAATGCTAGGAACTAGTTTCTATGGTTGGGCAGATGATGATTTCGCAAGTATCGAGTTTGCGGTATTGAATATGCATTACTTTCAACATCAAGCAGAACGACTGGAACAGGCAATGATTAATCAAGTTGTAATGATAAAGACATTTATGGGAATTTGCTCTGACTTACCAGATTTCTATCACACAGAAGAGGGGGAGAAGATGATCAATACTACTAGTCCGACTTACACTGGATATTCAAATGGAGCACTTAGAGGACCTTCAATAATAGGGTTATCACCTGATTTGAATAGAGGGGTTTTGTGGTCAGGAGGTTCATCTTTCTCACACATAATTGAAAGATGTACACAATTTGATAAATTCTATTTTGTTTTCGCTAGCGAATATGGATATGATAATCAATTAGATAGAGCAGTTGCCATGTCGATAATGCAATCCCTCTGGGATTCAACTGAAACCGATACTTTCTTGAGTTTGAGAAAGGAAGGTTACAATGATGAAATACAGCCATTTGAGTTAATGACCTTATTCTCGATTTCTGATTTACAAATTTCTAATATTTCTTCTGCAAGAATGATGAGAACTGGAGATATTGCTCTACTTAATTCCTCTACGATTACTCCCTACGGAGTAACTATTGCAGATGAAGGACATTCCGGCTCAATTGGAGTTTTCTTTGATGGAGGCTATCTTCAAGCACCAGTGGGTAATGAATATGGTCAAGAGCCGCACCCAGCACATGATGCAATAGGTATTTTACCAATCGCTAGAGAAATGGCATTTAATTATCTCTCTGAAGGAATAATAGTAGATACTTGCAATGGTTATTGTGATTTTAGCCCTGATGATTTAGTGGAAAACTAACCAACAGGTTCTCCACCTTCTCCTAAAAATGCAAGTCTCTTAAGTTGATCATTTCTTATTAAGAAATCAATAATTGATTCTGGAACAGATTCTCCTAAAATCATTTTAATTGCATCTTCATCGTTAATTGTAGAAAGCATTCTAGCGGTTTCACGTACTCTCCATCCTTCAAATCGCCCTCTTTTAATTAATGATGTTGAAACAACAGGCCATTCAGAAATTTCATATAATTCAGACGTAGAGCTATCACTACTGAAAAATACCCCTTTCTTACCATGATACCTTTCTGCATGACTTACCCAATTAGGAGGGTCCTCGATATCCGGAATAGAAACGATGGAGGCTTCAAAATTTACTTCATTATCGAGCCAAAACAATATCATCTCGATTCTTTCTGAATCTGACCAAGGATTTTTTAGAGTCTGAGACCTATTTGATGAACCAACTGCAATAATTAATTTCAGTTCAGGATTATTTTCTTTACGAAAGTTTTCAGCAGCGATAATCATGGCAGCATGCCCTTTGTGAAACGGCTGAAAACGACCTAAAACAACAAACCCGGGTTCAGGATAATCTGAAGGGGGGGGAGGGATTAGAGGTAAACTTGTCATTTTTATATCTCTCCTAAATCATAAAGTGAGTCACCATTTAGACTCCATAGCTCGTATTCTAAATACTCGCGACCGATTAATAAACTAATATTTTTCGAGTCTAGATTATTTAGGAAAATATGCAATAATTCGCTCGCACTGCTGTGCGAACCCATGGTAGGCAATATTCTTGGATCTTCAGACGGCTCCATTGTTTCTCCCAATTGTTCTCTTCTATTCATCCAATCAAGAACTACTGACTCTGAGTAAGATTTTTTATCTGTTTTAGATAAAGAAGAAATGAAATCCTTCCATAATGAAAAATTAAGGAATTCATTAGTGTTAGAAATATTGTATTCTAGCAGCGGTTCAATGTATAAGAAAAGGCGGGCATCCCAACAACGCCATTCAGAAAATGAACACCATTTCGCCATTAAGATTGTTAATTCTGCTATATTTGAGTCTTTAATCGATTGTGAAAGTATCGTTTTAGACAAGATTATATCAGAATTTTTATCCGACCATTCCATTATATCTCCTTCTAAATCAACATCAAATTCTCTATGAAAACGATTATCTAATTCAGGCCTATAATCTCTTAATGAACCATCTTCTACTTTTTCAAAGAAATCTTGAAGAGGCATAGATACTAATTTTTTGAAATTAGAATGGTTGACAAGATTTAGAATCACATCTGCCATGTCTGCTCCTCGGGTCTAGCCAAAGAGAAGTGTACAATGAACTATCGGTTAGGCATTCAATTGAAGAATAGGTGACTGGGCCAGTCACATGAGCATCGGTAGCGCTAGGGGGTATAGTTATGGCAACAATCGATGAACAAATTAAATCTCTCGAAGAAGAAATCGGGAAAACACAGAAAAATAAAGCCACAAATGCCCACATTGGAAAACTTAAGGCTAAAATTGCAGCATTAAAAGCGCGTAAAGAAAAGGCACAAGCTCATGCTAAATCAAGCGGTGGGGGACCTGGCTTCGAAGTTAAGAAATCAGGCGATGCTTCTGTAGCCTTAGTTGGATTCCCAAGTGTTGGGAAGTCAAGTCTTATCTCTCAGTTGACAGAAGTAGAATCAGAAGTTGGAAATTTTGCATTTACTACACTAACTTGTATACCTGGATTGATGGAGCATAAAGGGGCTAAAATACAAATTCTTGACTTACCAGGATTAATCAAGGGTGCGGCAGAAGGAAAGGGGAGAGGTAAAGAAATTCTTAATGTAATTAGAGGATCAGACATGGTATTGTATGTTCTAGATCCTTTTCAAGAATCTCATTTTGATATCTTAGATCTAGAATTGTGGAGATCTGGAATGAGATTGAACCAAAAGAAACCGCAAGTTTTCATCACAAGATCAAATAAAGGTGGAATCGTGGTTAGATCTACGGTTAAACAAACAAATCTAACTCATGAAGAGATACAAGAAATTGTCAGAAGTTTTGGAATTGTTTCAGCTACAGTGACTCTGAGAACTAATGTAACTGATGACCACATCGTTGATACCTTAGCCGGAAATAGAGTTTACAGTAATGCTGTAGTTGTCATAAATAAAGTTGATTTAGCGAATGAAAAAGATATTCAAAGAACTATGGAAATGATTCCACTCAACTGGCCAGTACTAGAGGTATCGGCAAAAACTGGTAAAGGAATTGAAAATATGAAAGATTTTGTATTTGAAAATTTACGTTTCATGTCTGTTTTCCTAAAGCCGCAGGGTCAAGAAGCGGATTTAGTCGAGCCACTAATAATCAAAGATACATCGACAGTGAGAGATGTCTGTGTAAAATTGCATAGAGATTTTGTAAGGAAATTTAGATATGCCAGGGTTAAAGGCCCAAGTGGTAAATTCGATTGGCAAAGAGTAGGCCTAGATCATCTACTAAAAGACGGTGATATACTTTCAATAATACTGAGAAGATAGAAAATCTAGTAAGCGATGTATTCAGTAAGTAAACGCCTACGCAGTTACATGGATGACAGGCAGAGGGACATTATCCCTATGGCTGAATTTGTAAACTTAATCAGATATCTGAAAGGTAGAATTACTCTATTAATTGGGGTCTTCATTTTTGGTTTAGCATTGGGTTATCCACTTTCAGGAGATGCGATTAGTTGGCTATTGCAAGCTAATGGATACCTCCCTGAAGGGGTTGAATTAATTATTATCCAACCAATGGAAGTAATTTTACTTAGGTTAAGAATTGCAACACAAATAGGAATTGCATTGGTTTTTACAATGATAATAGTAGATTTGTCATGGAACGGAAGTAAAATTATTAGTAAATCGAATAAAAATAAGATAAAAAATAATACTTCCAAACTTACCAGTTTATTCTTAGTATCCTTGTCCTCAATTGGACTTGGAATAATTGGAGCTATTTATGCTCACAATATACTAATTCCTATGCTTCTTGATTTCCTAGCAAATGATGCAGGTAATGTTGGCTTGACCAACACTTGGCAATTACAATCATGGATGGGATTTGTAATCGGCCTTTTCTTTGGCTCAGTAATGAGTTTTCAAACACCTTTAGTAACATTGTTACTATTAAGAACTAAAATAATTAGTAGATCTAGTTTGATAGAAAATAGAGGAATTATTTGGTTTGCAGC
>CEVP01150837.1_pt1 | contig 14195 bp, 13 predicted proteins | sample 427071 | NCBI WGS metagenome assembly CEVP01 (sample SAMEA2623808, study PRJEB7988) | marine metagenome | isolation source: saline water (ENVO:00002010), including | reverse complement strand
AAAAAAATTAATTACTATTCTTCAATCGCGACCAATCAAAGAAAACTATTGTACAGACTAATCAAGAAACATTGAGCTTAGTGATTCTCCTTCCGCAACACGTCTTATACTCTCTGCTAACATTCCAGCTACACTAAGCTGTCTTATGCGATCTGAGGTCTTCGCCTCTGAACGAAGCGGAATTGTATCGGTTACTACCAATTCATCAAGCTTTGAATTTTCAATATTCTTCACAGCATTGCCAGATAGTACAGCATGTGTGCAGTATGCGACTACTTTTTTAGCTCCAAAATCTTTCAAAGCGCCCGCTGCATTACCCAACGTTCCGGCAGTGTCTACTAAATCATCGATTATTACGCAAGTCCTCCCGTTGACATCGCCAATAATGTTCATAACTTCTGATTCGTTAGGGTTTGGTCGACGTTTATCGATTATTGCTAAATCTGTATCATCAAGTCTTTTAGCAAGAGCTCGGGCTCTAACTACACCACCAACATCAGGCGAAATAACCATTAAATCTGGGTATTTGTGTTTCCAAATATCACCTAATAAAACCGGAGACCCATAAACATTATCTAGAGGTATATCAAAAAACCCCTGAATCTGATCTGCATGTAAATCAACAGTTAATACTCTGTCAATTCCTGCTGAAGAAATCATATTTGCTACCATCTTCGCCGTAATTGGAACACGTGACGAGCGGGTACGACGATCCTGCCTTGCATATCCCAGATAAGGAATAACTGCTGTTATTCTCTCCGCCGAAGCTCTGCGCAAAGCATCGGATATAACCAATAATTCCATTAAATTATCATTAGTTGGCGCACAAATTGGCTGCATTATATAGATATCTCTACCGCGAACATTCTCATTTACTTCCACCATCACTTCACCGTCACTAAACTTGCCAGCTGTAATTTTACCAAGCGGCATATTGAGAAATTCGACGGTCTTTAGAGCCAGATTTGGATTCGCATTACCGCTAAATATCATAATATTTGAAATACTCATGGTCTCGCTTTTCTCCGAACAATTAGATAATTTGGCTGGGGTGCCAGGACTCGAACCTGGGAATGCAGGGATCAAAACCCTGTGCCTTAACCAGCTTGGCTACACCCCAAATAATCATTTACATATTTACTTACTCTAAAAATTAAATCTAATGTCTTTGCTCATCTTCTAGTTTTCTGAGTAATGGTGACTTATTTATACCCGTTACAACGTAGCCTTTCCACTTTGGAGGAAGCTTGTCTTTTACATCATTTGCCATTTTCTCACTCTTGAATTTAGCAAACAAACATCCCCCCGTGCCTGTTAACTGTGCATCTACATATTTGCTCAGCCAATCTAAAGCCTCGCCAACATCACCATAATAATTCCTAACATATTCCTCACAATCATTCTTACTATTGCCATCAAAGAAGTCGCGTATTGTGATTCGCGGTGTATTTCTTGTCAAATCGTCTGCTTTAAAAACTGCTCTTGTGGAGACACTATGACCCGAATACACAATCAGATAGAAACATCCATCAAGTTCAATACTAGTCAACTCTTCGCCTATGCCCTCAACCCATGCAGTATTGCCATGGATGAAAAAAGGTATGTCGGCTCCGAGAGATAAACCAATCTCTGCAAGCTCATCAGTTGACAGTCCTATTTTCCATAGATGGTTTAGAGCAACCAACGTAGTTGCGGCATTTGAACTGCCGCCTCCCAAACCACCTCCAATTGGAATATTTTTCAGAATACTAATATTAACACCAAGTTTTGAATTACTTTTTTCTTTAAGTAGATTGGCCGCCCTAATAACTAGATCATCTTGTTCACGTATACCTGAATTATCTGAACTTCGCTTAATAATTTCCGATTCTAATATTTCATAGTTTATAAAATCACAAAGATTGGTGAATCGAAATATTGACTGTAGTAAGTGATAACCATCAGGTCTTCGACCAACTATATGAAGAAACAAGTTAAGCTTGGCTGGTGATGGCCATTTAAAGCTTTTCACTTCAGTATATGCCCCATTCATTTATTACCAATTTTAATTGGATATCTTTTCCCTTTATAAAAATTTTTTTCGGCAGAAATAAGCCATCTTTTTTATTATAACGTAAGACTCTTATAGTAAAATTAGACTGCTTCATTTCGCTAAGTCTTCCATGATCATCAAGTAATAATTCACTATATTCAACATCGGGTTCGGGTGCTCCTCTAATCCAATATTTAAGCCCACTTAAATTAATATCCCAACCAAGCTTTTCTCGAATTAATTGATTAGCTGATACACCGCTAAATATTTTATTTTTTGGAGTTTGTATATTTATCCCTTTGTCTGAACCATTTATTAAAAAAGTGCCTTGTCCGAATGCTGAAATTAATCTCAACTCATAATCAGAATTATTTTGTTCCCATTGCAATTTAAATGTTGCGCTTTCATTAAGATTTTTTACAGAAACTCTTCCTATCATGCTCCATGATTCAACTTTGTTAATTTGAACGAGATGATTATTCCATCTTTTTGACTTCTCATCCTCATCAAGATGTACTAATGAACTACACGCACTTATCAATAGCATGACTGGAAGGAGTAGAATTATCTTTTTCAAGGTTTAAAACGTTCGATAATTTTTAATAATTTATCATCTTTTGGTTTGTTTTTTAGTGCTGTTCTCCATATATCCTCAGCAGCCTTTTTATTACCCATGACCCAATAAACTTCTCCAAGATGAGCTGCTACTTCTGGATCATTTCTTAAATCAAGAGCCTGTTGCAAAAAATCAATAGCTTCTTCAAAACGCCCGAGTCTATATAACACCCAACCCATACTATCTAGAATATAAAAATCATTTGGACTAATTTCATATGCTCGATTTATATAATTGTATGCTTCATCTAAACGCTCACTTCTATCTGCAAGTGTATAGCCAAGCGCGTTTAGTGCTGTAGCATTATTTGGGTCATTTTCAATAATACGCATTAAATCTGCTTCTAATAAATCTATACGATCAATTTTTTCTGCAAGCATGGCTCTAGAGTAAAGAAGATCAGGATGACTTTCTTCGTTTATTGCTTTAGTAAAAACCTCAAGAGCTTCATCGTAACGTTTCTCATCTATTAGTATTTCACTTTCTGCTTGTATTAAAATGATACGATTATTTCCTTTTGGTTTTTCTATAGAACGTATATTGTTAAGTGCACTTTCAATATTGCCTTGTTTTGCATATATAAAACTTATACGTATGAATGCATCAAAATAATTTTCTCCACCATGAACAGATTTGTAGTAATCGCTCGCACTTTCCAAATCATTTTTCTCTTCTGCAATTCTTCCTAAATAATAATTAGCATCAAAAACATATTCTTTAAGCTCTATTAATCTATTAAAGTATTTCTTAGATTCATCTGAATTATTTTCTTGTAATGTCAATAAACCAAGTGCGTATAATAAATCTGGATCATCCGGTGTTTTATCATAGAGAAATTTAAATTGCTCTCTAGCCTTGTTATAGTACTTGGCATCTGTTAATAATCTTGCATATGTCATTCGTAAATCGAAATTATCTTCTTGTTTTTTCAAAACAGACTCAAGCCAATTTAGAGCTTTCTCTGTTTCACCGTTTTTTTGTAGCAACCCTATATAAGCAACAGCAGCTGTATTATTATCAGGCTTCAGTGTAAGTATTTTTTCTAGTAGTGATTTTGCCCGTTCATCGTCACCGATCCGTGATGAAACATGTGCATAAGCATACAATGCATCTACATCTTCCATGTATACACCCATTATCTTATCCATTAGTTTTATAACCATAGACTTATCTTCTTCAGCTCCTAAAAAATTTGCTACCATCCACAATTTTTGATCAACATCTCCTTCTGTTGACTCTAAAACCAAATTAAGATGAAAAAGGGCTGTATTGAAATTCCCCTTCCTAATGTTCATTACGGTCATCACCTGATGGGGATCTGGATTTTTGGGCTCGATGTCAATCCAAAGACTAGCAGCTTCATAACTGGCATTATTATCACGTGCATAAACAGCAATTCTTGTGGCACGCTCAATTACAGACAAATCGAGAGTCTCTCTTGCTAATTCCATATAGTAATTGAGCATGGTATCAATATCGCCACGTTGGCCAGCGATTTCAGCGGCTATAACCTTAAAAAGGATATCGCCGTCAAGCCGGGTTTTTTGCGCCTTAGAAGCCGATTTATTATCGTCCTTTTTTGTTTTAGATGTGATGTGCTCGCTATTAAGATTACTCGGGCTATAGACATTTTGACTATTTGTAGCACAGCTACCGAGCGCCAAAATTAGAAAAATGGGCGATAAAAAGTAACAAAACTGATACGTTCTAGATACGGGCATTTTCTTTCTTTTCAAATTTAATTAGCTACTCATTTTCTCAGATTGTCTTCAAAAATAATACCAGGTTTGGCTAACAAGCAAGCTTTAATGCCAAAATAATTGATATATTATTAGGATTACATAATTCCTAATTTGTTCACTATGTAGATAAATCAACCATTTTTGTTAAAATTGGCCTATATCAATACAACATCCAATTTTCCTTGTATAAACCCAAATCATGACGCAAAATTTTCTTTACCAATAAAATTACTATTAAATTATGACTATTATTGCTTATGGAATTAATCATTCAACAGCGCCCGTAGATATCAGGGAGAAGGTTTCTTTTGGGACAGAAATTATGCCTAATGCTTTGAATGAACTGAAAAACCAAAATGGCGTTTATGAAGCAGCAATACTTTCTACCTGCAATCGCACAGAAATTTATTGCAATATAGATCAAAGTGAAAATCGTAATCCAATTGAGTGGCTTCATAATTTTCATGGAATGAAAAAAGGATTACTTAAACCTTTTTTATATAAACACCCAAATGAAAATGCAGTGAGGCATGTACTACGAGTTGCTAGTGGGCTCGATTCTATGATACTTGGTGAAACTCAGGTTCTTGGTCAATTAAAAAATGCATATCAAGATGCAATTAGTGCTGGTTGTATAGGGCATCAACTAAACCGCTTATTCCAACACTCATTTCATGTTGCAAAAGAAATAAGAAGTAATACTGCCATTGGTGATCATCCTGTCTCAGTTGCTTATGCAAGTGTTAGACTAGCTCAACAAATTTTTGGTGATTTGGAAAATAAAACAGCTCTGCTAATAGGTGCTGGTGAGACTATTGAGTTAGTTATTAAACATTTCCATGAAAGTGGTTTAAAAAGAATGATAATTGCTAATAGAACGATTGAACGTTCACAACAATTAGCAAAAGAGTATTCTCTCTTCACAATACATATTGGAGACATAGCAAAACATTTAGCTGAAACAGATATTGTTATTTCCTGTACTGCTAGTTCGTTACCAATAATAGGAAAGGGAACAGTTGAGAATGCTATAAAAGATAGAAGACACAAACCAATTTTTATGGTCGATATTGCTGTTCCTCGTGATATTGAGGATGGAGTGGGAGAGTTAGATGATGTTTACCTTTATGGTGTTGATGATTTAAAAGACATAGTTCAAGTAAATTTAAAAAATCGTCAATATGCAGCTAAACAAGCAGAGCAAATAATTGATTTTCAGGCACATGAGTTTATGAACTGGGTTGACTCGCTTGAAGCAGTTTCTACAATTAGAGCTTTGCGTGGTAAAGCCGAACGAATCCAAGAAGAAGTTTTACAAAAAGCATTATCAAAAATAAAAAAAGGAGAAATACCAGAAGCGATACTCATAGAAGCTATTCATACATTAACTAATAAACTAATACATGAACCAAGTTTTAAATTAAAAAATGCTAATGCTAAAAATAGAGATGAATTATTAGAGGCTGCAGAAGAACTTTTTAGTTTGAAAGGTAACAAAACAAAGAAATAATCTATACATGCTAATTGTAAAAAATAAGCATAAGTTAAATCACATAACTCCCATCAATTAAAAATGAAAGAATCTTTACACTTAAAACTTGAAAAATTACTTGAGCGACAAGAGGAATTGGAAGGTCTTCTTGCCGATCCAGAGACAATTAATAACCAAAATAAGTTTAAAGAATTATCTCAAGAGTACGCGGAAATAAAGCCAATTGTTAGTTGCTTCGAAAAATATATCGAGGTAGCGAAGCAAATTGAAAACTCCCGTGAGATGCTAAAAGAAAATGATAAAGAAATTCAACAATTGGCAATTGAAGAGCTAAAAAAAATTGAGCTTGAAGCTGAGGAGCTTCAAAATAAACTACAACTTCTATTACTGCCAAAAGACCCAAATGATAAGAGTAATTTATTCATTGAAATTCGAGCTGGCACAGGTGGTGAAGAAGCCGCACTTTTTGCCGGCGACCTAATGAGGATGTATGTGCGCTATGCTGAAATAAGAAAGTGGGAAATTGAATATATAAGTGTTTCGGAAAGCGATTTGGAAGGCTACAAAGAAGTCATTATGAGGGTTATTGGAGATGGGGCTTATTCAAGATTAAAGTTTGAGTCCGGTGCGCATCGTGTCCAACGTGTTCCGGAGACAGAATCACAAGGTAGAATTCATACTTCCGCATGTACAGTTGCAATATTACCTGAGGTAGAACTCATAGATGAAGTAGATATAAATACAGCTGACCTTAGAATTGACACCTTTAGAGCATCCGGTGCTGGTGGACAGCATGTAAATAAAACAGATTCTGCTATTAGAATAACTCATATACCAACAAATACAGTTGTTGAATGTCAAGATGAACGCTCTCAACATAAAAATAAAGCTCGCGCCATGTCATTACTACAAGCAAGGCTATTGGATGCTAAACGAGAATTGCAGCAAAACGAAGAAGCAGAAAACAGACGTAGCCTTGTCGGGAGTGGTGATAGATCAGAAAGAATACGAACATATAATTTCCCTCAAGGTCGTATTACAGATCACAGAATAAATCTAACGTTATACCAATTAGATGATTTCATAGAGGGAAATATTGATATAGTAATCGACCCATTAATTAATGAGCACCAGGCAGATCTTCTCGCATCATTGAATGAATGAAAATGATATGCAAATTAAAGATGCAATCGAATATTCAATTAACGTACTAACGCTATCAGATAGTAAACAAATTGACTCTGAAGTTTTGCTTTGCTTTGTATTAAAATGTAATCGCACTAAGCTCTATACTCACTCAAAAGAAGAATTATCAAATCAAAATAAAAATATTTTCAAAAAACTTGTAAAAAAAAGAGCGAAGGGTTGTCCAATAGCCTATATTACAAATGAAAAAGAATTCTGGTCTCACAAATTATTTGTCAATGAAAGCACTTTAATACCTAGACCTGAAACAGAATTACTAGTAGAGATATCAATAAAATTAATAAAAAACCATTCTCTAAATGAAATTCTAGAATTGGGAACAGGATCTGGTGCTGTAGCAATTGCCATAGCATCGGAAAATCTAGATACTAATATTGATGCAACCGATATAAATGACGAAGCTATTAATGTTGCTACAAAAAATATTTTGAAACATAACATTAAAAATATTAACTTTATCAAGTCAAATTGGTTTAACAGTATAGGTATAAAAAAGTATGATTTAATCATAACAAACCCTCCGTATATTGAGACAAATGATCCATGCTTAACTAATAGTGATATTAAATTTGAGCCTATAATAGCTTTAGCTTCCGGAATTGATGGGCTTGATGATTTACGTAAAATTATTTCTAATTCACATAATAAATTAAAAAATAATGGCTGGTTAGTAGTTGAGCATGGCCATAATCAAGGAAATGATGTAAGAAATTTGTTTATAAAAAACTGTTTCACAACAACAACTATAAAAGATTACAATCAATTAGAAAGGGTTACTTACGGAAAGTTAATATAAAAAAATGAATGACGATCAACTATTAAGATATAGCAGACAAATTATGCTGCCACAAATAGATGTTGCTGGGCAGGAACGCTTGAAAAATTCTAAAGTTTTGATTGTAGGGTTAGGAGGACTAGGATCACCAACCTCGATATATCTTGCTGCTGCCGGTATTGGAGAACTGACACTTATTGATTTTGATAAAGTTAGTCTTAGTAATTTGCAAAGACAAATATTATATAATAATAATGATATTGGTCGCCTTAAAATTGATGCCGCAAGAGATCATTTAATCTCCCTAAACCCCGAGGTTGATATAAGATCTTTTGACGAAAAACTAAATGAAGAAGATCTCACTAAAGAAGCAAAAAGAACAGATGTTATGATAGATGCTACTGATAACTTCGCTACTAGATTTGCACTTAACAGGGTATCAGTAAAAACAAACACTCCACTTATTTCAGGTGCCGCAATTCGTTTTGAGGGTCAGATTGCGGTTTTTAATCCATTAAAAAAAATATCTCCATGTTATAGATGTTTGTATGATGATGAAATTTCAATAGAGGAGTCTTGTAGTGCTAACGGGGTATTTGCTCCTTTACTAGGTATAGTTGGAAGTATGCAAGCCTGCGAAACAATCAAAGTTATTTTAGATGCTGGCAAAACAATTCATGGAAAGCTGTTATTAATAGATGCCTTAAATATGGAAATTCGAGAAGCTAAATTGATAAAAGATAATAATTGCCCAATCTGCACATAAAAAATTTATAACAATTTTAGAGCCGAATCATAATCAGGTTCGTTTGCAATTTCTGAAATAATATCAGAATATATAACCTTGTCGTTTTCGTCTAATACTAAAAGTGCACGTGCTGTAATTCCAGCTAAGGGTCCGTCTGAAATTAGCACACCATAATCTTTTGCGAAATTTCTTGAACGCATCATAGACAAAGAAACAACATTCTCTAGATTTTCCGCCTTACAAAAACGTGACATTGCAAAAGGAAGATCAGCAGATATTATCAAAAATACTACATTTGGATTATCTTTAGCTGATTTATTGAATTTTATTGTTGACGTAGCACACACTGGTGTATCTAAACTTGGTACTATGCTCAACAATTTCTTTTTACCTTTGTAGTCAGAGAGCGAAATATCTTTCATTTCGGAATTGACTAAAAAAAAATCTGGCGCATCACTACCTACAGAAGGAATTTCACCATTAGTATTAATTTCATTGCCTTGTAAAGTTATAGTTGCCATTACTAATCCTCTTTTATTAACTCATAATAACTATTCGCATCAATTAATTCACCTAATTCTGAATTATCATTAGCTTTTAGAACAAATAGCCAGCCATCGCTGTATGGATCTGAATTAATTAATTCAGGTTTATCCTCAAGCTCAGAATTTACCTCTGTAACAACCCCACTTAGAGGACAATAAATATCTGATGCTGATTTAACAGACTCAATGACAGCGCATTCATCTGACTGCGAATATTCACGGTCTTCCTCTGGAGTTTCTACAAAAACGATATCACCAAGTTCATCCTGTGCAAAATCAGTAATACCAACTCTGTATGCATCTTCACCAATATTTTCAAGCCACACATGATTTTTTGTATATTTCAAATTATTAGGAATATCGAACATTTTATAACCTCGTCAATATTATAATAAAAAAAATACTTTTTTTAATCAATCTCGTCTGCAAATACAACTAAATGGTCAATCTCCATTTTAATTCCTATAGGCTCATTTATAGCATGATCATGGTGGCTAGGTACTAGACTTTGTATAATAAAACCATTTTTAGTCTCTAAGGTATACAGAAATTGGGCGCCTCTAAATGCTTTGTTTCTGACAAGCGCAGTTAACTTACTTTCATCATCATGCAAAATATCATCTGGGCGAATCAAAACACGAACTTTTTTTCCTACATCAATGTTGTGGGGCACCTTCCCCTTTATTCTACCAATATCAGTTTTCACATCAGTACTATTTATAATCTCTCCTTGGATAAAAGTTCCCTCGCCAATAAAATTAGCAACATTTAATGTTTTAGGTTGATGATACAAATTGAATGCGGTATCCCACTGTTTCAGTTTTCCATTATCTATAACCCCAATAATATCTCCCATAGCAAAGGCCTCTAATTGATTATGAGTAACCATGATTGTTGCTACGCTATCCTGCTTTAATATGGAGCGAAGTTCACATGCCAATGATTCGCGTAATTCAATATCTAAGCTCGCAAATGGCTCATCCAACAAAAGTACGCTGGGTCTTGGTGCCATTGCTCTTGCTAATGCAACTCGCTGCTGCTGCCCACCAGACAATTGATGAGGATATTTGTTAGTATGTTCATTTAATCCAAACAGTTCGATTAATTCATCCAGACGTTCTTTAGTTCTTAGGGAAGAAATATCCTTTAGTCCAAATGTTATATTTTTACTTACATCCATATGTGGAAATAAGACATAATCTTGAAACACCATCCCAATATTTCTTTGTTCAACAGGTATATGATGATCTAGTTTGCTTGCAATAACTCCTTTTATGAAAACTTCGCCATGATTAATTTTTTCAAACCCAGCAATACAGCGTAACAATGATGTTTTACCGCTACCGCTGGGTCCAAGCAAACAAGCGATTTCTATTTCCCCCAAACCAAAAGATATATTATCAAGTATTGGACGACCCTCTATTTCTAAAGATAGTTCTTTAATTTCGATTGAATTACTCATAACCAGGTCTCGATCGTGAGATTGAATTACTAATAATAATAACTGGAATAATTCCTGCAATAACAATTGCTAAGGCTGGTACTGCTGCCTCAGCTAATCGTTCTTCATTCGCTAATTCGAAAGTACGAACGGCTAAGGTATTAAAATTAAATGGTCTAAGGATTAGAGTAGCAGGAAGTTCTTTTAAAACATCAACAAAAACTAATAATAAACATGTCAATAAGCTCCCCCTCATAATTGGGATATGTATTTTCTTCATTAAATTGAAATGTGACATACCGGTTGTTTTTGCTACTTCATCTACTCCTGGCTTTATTTTTTCCAATGATGCCTCCACTGTATTGATCGGAATCGTAAGAAACCTAACGAGGTATGCAAAGATTAAAATAAATAGTGTCCCACTAATCAATAAACCGCTACTAGTATTGAAATTTGTAATTAAAAAATTATCTAATTTATTATCGAACCATGCAAATGGAATCAAAACGCCTATAGCAATTACCGTGCCAGGCACGGCATAACCAAGACTTATAAAACGAACAAGAAATCTATTAACAAGCGAAAAATTATTCCTATTAATGTAGCCTAAGAGTAAAGCGATAAATAAAGCAAGCAATGAAGTAATAAAAGCAAGAAAAATACTATTCATAAATAGTCTGTAGAAATCAATATCAAAAACTTGTGAATATGCATTAATTGCCCAATCAACTAAAAAACTAACAGGAATAATAAAACCAAACAATAACGGCGTGAAACAAAAAATAAAAGATAAAAATCCTCTAATGCCTGTTAACTTCTCTTTTGTAAGAGGGCTGTATCGATTGCTTGTATGATGAAGAGTTAATAATTTTCTTGAACGCCTTTCTAAAAATAAAAATACAAAAACAAACAATAATAATATCGCGGATAACTGAGAAGCAACCAAACTATTATCCATACCAAACCATGTTTTAAATATACCGGTTGTAAAGGCCGATATTCCAAAATATTGAACTGTGCCATAATCAGCCAGTGTCTCCATTAACACTAGTGATAACCCAACAATAATGGCTGGTCTTGCAAGAGGTAACGCAACTCGTTTGAATGCACCCAGAGCATTGCATCCTAGGGTTCTTGACACCTCCAAAACACACACTGATTGTTCAATGAATGAAGCACGTGCCAATAAATAAATATATGGATATAAAACAAAAGACAACATCGCTATTGCGCCCCCAAGAGAACGAATTTCTGGGAACCAATACTCATTATATTGTAAATTTGTCATATCTCTTATTGTCGTTTGAACTGGACCAGCAGCATCAAATGCTCCTGTGTAACTATACGCAATAATGTAAGCAGGCATTGACATGGGTAAGAGGATTGCCCACTGAAGATAGCGGCTTCCTGGGAATTTATACATCGTCACTAACCAGGCTGGTACTACACTTAATAGTAAACTAAAAAAACCAACGCCAATTAATAGATAAAAGGAGTTTAAAACATAATCAGATAAAACAGTATCGACTAAATGAGTCCATGTCTCATCAAATGGCAGGAATAAAGAACCACAAACTATAAGAACTGGGATACAAAAAAATGATGAAAATAAAATTAATGCTAAACTCGGACTTGATCTTTTTAAAATATCACATATTAAACTTGATTTACGTTGTAAATACTGAACAGAGTTACTAACTATCATCTAAATCACTATATGATTATTTCCAACCTACACGATCCATTAATTTAACAGCATCGCTATTATACCTGCCTAACAAATTAAGAGCTAAAGTATCCATAGAGAAAGCTCCCCACTTTTTCAAAATAGAGGAAATTTTAACATCTAGAATTACAGGGTATTCGTAATTTACATCTGAATACCATTGTTGGGCCTCAATAGTGACAAGATACTCTAATAATTTTATCGCTTCGTCTTTATTTTTTGCATATTTTAATATACCAGCGCCACTAACATTAAAATGTGCACCGTAGGTATCTTGATCTGGCCAAAATAATTTAACCTTTTCGGCTGCAGCCACCTCCTCATCTTTATTAGAATCTAGCATTCCAGCTAAGTAATAATTATTTACTATAGCAAGATCACATACCCCAGCTACAACTGCCTTTATCTGATCTCTATCACCACCTTTTGGTGTTCTTGCAAAATTTGTAACTAACTTTGATGCCCATCTCTCTGTTTCCATTATTCCGTGATGTGCAATTAATGATGCAACTAGCGATTGATTATAGATATTTGATGACGAGCGCACACATATACGACCTTTCCATTTATCATTTGCAAGATCAATATAGCCGATGATGTCATTAGAACTAACTTTGTCGGGGTTATACACAATTACTCTGGAGCGAAGAGATAACCCAAACCAATGATTATCAATATCACGTAAGTGAGCAGGTATAACGCTACTTAATATTTTTGAATCAATTGACTGAAATAATTCTTTGTCCTTAGCTCTAACTAGCCTGGCGGCATCAACAGTTAATAAAATATCGGCAGGCGTATTTTTTCCTTCAACTTCAATTCTTTTTATAAATGTATCTGCTTTACCTGTTATTAGATTGACTTTTATACCTGTTTCCGTTGTAAATCTATCTAATATTGGTTTGATTAAGGCCTCTTTTCTAGCAGAGTAGATATTAACTTCAGCGGCACAAACGAACTGCCCACAAATTAATAAAATCAATGATATGAGTATTTTTTTCATTATCATCCCTGTATTTTTTTATACTAATAATTATCAACTTATGTTATTTTAAATAAGAATTATTATCAATTAAGAATAAATATATAACAAAATCATATAGATAAAAGGATTAAAATGTTTTTTCTCTTAGATATTGAAATATCTTTTAATGAATAATTTGTGTAAAAGGTCAAAGTTGTCATAACATCTCATGTCCTAACTAAACAATAAAATTAAATTATGACTAAAGAAAACCCCTTGCTTGAAAAATTTGATCTCCCCCCGTTCGATAGAATTAAAGCTGAGCATATAAAACCTGCTATTGACGAATTAATTAATAATAATAAAAAGAGTATCGAAGATTTAATAAATAATACACAAATGTACTCATGGGAAAATTTCTTCCAAAAAATCGAGGATCAAGAAGAACTGCTACATCAAACGTGGTCACCAGCTAGTCATTTACACTCAGTTGCTGATAATAATGATATACGTAAGGCATACAAAGAATGTATAGCAAATATCTCTAATCACTCGACCGAGATAGGTCAAAATAAACCACTGTATGCAGCATATGAAAAGTTTTCAAAAAGCGCATCCTATAAAAAATTATCAGGACCTCAACAAAAAATTATAGATAATGCACTTAAAGATTTTCGATTATCAGGTATTGAGTTAGATGAAAAACATAAAAAAAAGTATAAAAAAATTCAAAAGGAGATTTCTGAACTTCAAACTAAATTTGAAGAGAATTTATTAGATGCAACTCATTCATGGAAGAAACATATATTAAAAGAAAGCGAGCTTATAGGAATACCGGACTCTGTTAAAGCACTAGCTGCTGATACCGCAAAAAATGAGAATAAAAAAGGATGGTTATTTACACTAGA
>CEVP01150759.1_pt1 | contig 14373 bp, 8 predicted proteins | sample 427071 | NCBI WGS metagenome assembly CEVP01 (sample SAMEA2623808, study PRJEB7988) | marine metagenome | isolation source: saline water (ENVO:00002010), including | reverse complement strand
AATAATAGAAAATAATCAAAAAGGTGTTTTATCATCTAAATACGAACCTGGACCTTTATCAAAAATGGAGATCGGTTTAGATAAACTAAAAAAGTGGTATTTAAAACATCTTGAATTAGAAATAACTAAATAATAAATCTTATTTAGTTATTTCATTTATCATATTAATAGCATTTGCTCCATGAAGACCACCACCAGGATGAGTAGATGGGCTACAAATAAAAAGATTCTTGATATGTGTTCTATATTGTGATGAAGAAATTGTTGGTCTCATAAATAAAAATTGATCTAGAGTCATTTCACCATGATTGAAACTACCTTCAGTATTATTTAAAGTTGACTCAAAGTCAAATGGTGTAGAAATAGAAGAGTCAATTATATCATCAGAAAAGTTTGTAATATATTTATCTAATATAGAGGTCACATTATTAATTATATCATTTTTTAATTTATCTGACCATTTATTATTTTTTAGTGCATAAGGTATATATTGAATTGAAGCAGAAAGAACATGATTATTATCTTTTGCTAAAGAGGGATCAGTTATACTAGAAATACAAAATTCTATATATGGAGATGATGAAAAATTTCCATATTTAACTTCATCATATGCTTTTTCTAAATAATTTATTGAAGGAGAAATAGAAAATACAGTTTGTATCTGATCATCGTTAATACCTTTAATTTTTGGCAAACTTTTTAAGGCAAAATGTAATCTTGCAGTACTTCCTCTATATTTAATATTATTTAATTGTGTTCTTACATTTGGATATAAATTTTCATTTCCTAATAATTTAATACAAGTATTTTCTTGATCTAATCCTGAAATTATATTTTTAGAAAAAAATATTTGGCCATCTGCTAAGGTAACTCCATCACAGTTACCATTATTACAATTTATTTTTATAACCTCAGAGTTATTTTTAATTATAACTCCATAATCCTTTGCTTTTTTTGAAAAAACACTTGAAAGTGAATTAGTACCTCCTCTAATAAATTTAGCATCTAAAATATTTATACCCGAATATATATTATGGTGCAAAAAATTAAGAACTGTAGCTGCAGAATATGGGCCTTGATTCAAATGATGTATTCCACTAGCAGCAAGAGTTCCTCTTAATAATTTAGATTCAAACCATTCATCTAATAACTCCGGCATCATCATTGGTAATGTTCTCAAAATATCAGCTATACCTCTAGTCCCATGGCTTAAAATTGGATTAAGTAAATTTTTCATAGAAATTGCATCCCTTAAACCCATTTTTTGAATATTAGGTGGAGTTATTTTATAAAGAGGTTTCAAAAAAGAGGAAATCTTTGATATAAATAAAGTAAAATCATTCCATTTGTCTGCATCAGATTTTGAAATTTTGGAAATAGATTCAATAGTTTTTTTATTATTTCTATGAAAAAAAATATGGTTACCATCTAAATCTAAAGAAACCCTATATATATCGTTAATTATCAATTCAATATCATCTTTTTGAATATTTAATTCTTTCAAAACTCTTTCATCTAACCATTTTATATAATCATAAACCAAATTACATCTGAAGCCAGGTGAGAATTCAGATGTAGATGCCATTCCTCCTAATGAATCATTAGATTCGAATAACATTACAGATTTTTTCTTTTTAGCCAAAAGAGCAGCAGCAATTAATGAGTTTAATCCTCCACCAATAACAATATAATCATATTTCTTATTTACCATATTTTAAGAATTTTTTTTGCAGCCATTTCTCCAGGAGATCCAGTTACTCCTCCACCTGGATGAGTTCCAGACCCACATTGAAAATAATTCTTTATTGGAGTGGTATAATCTGCCCACTTCACTGCAGGTCTAAATGAAAAAAGTTGTTGTAATGTAAGTTCACCGTGAAAAATATTTCCTTCAGTTAATCCAAAAGTTTTTTCTAAATCCATTGGTGTTAAAACCTGACGATGCAAAATTAAATCTTTGATATTTGGAGCAAATCTGGCTAGGGTATTGACCACTGCATCACCAAAAGCTTCTCTTTTAGTATCGTCCCATCCTCCATTAATATTATATGGGGCATATTGAACAAAACAAGACATAACATGTTTACCTGGAGGTGCCATTTCAGGGTCTATTACAGAAGGTAAGATAATATCCATATATGGTTCTTTAGAAAAATTTCCATATTTGGCATCATCATATGCTTTTTCAAGGTGATCATAACTTGGACTAATTGAGATGGCTCCCCTTAAATGAGGGCCATTACCTGGTAAAGAAGTAAAATTTGGTAATCCATCTAAAGCTAAATTTACTTTTCCAGATGATCCTCTGATTCTAAACTTTTTTATATCATTAACAAAATCTTCTGGTAAATCACTTTCATCTAACATTTTCAAAAAAGTTAGTTTTGGATCTAATCCTGATATTACTATATCTGATTTGTATTCATCACCATTTTCCAAAGCTACTCCTATGGCACTTCCATTTTTAACTATTACTTTATTTACGGCTGCTTCTGTTAATATTTTTGTACCAAAATGCATTGCAGAACGAGCTATAGTCATACTTAATTCACCAGTTCCTCCTCTTTGAAAACCCCAGGCACGAAATGAACCATCTATGTCACCCATATAATGATGTAACATAACATATGCTGAGCCTGGTGATCTAGGACCCATAAATGTACCAATAATTCCACTAGCTGCCATTGTTGACTTTAAAGGTTCAAATTCAAACCATTCATCAAGAAAGTCTGCGGAACTCATAGTCATAAGTTTACATAAATATTCAAAAGTTTCCTTATTAAGTCCTTTCACATGATTAAATAAACTTTTTAATGACATCAAATCCTTAAAACTTGGTCTTATAGCATTAGGAGCAATAGTTTCTAAAATTGGCCTTACCGCCATTCCAACTTGTCCCATCAATGGACCGAATCTCATATAATTCTCAGCATCTTTTTGAGAATGTCTATAAATTTCCTTATATGTTTGATCATAATCTGATGTTCTGAATAAATAATCATTATCAAGTGGAGTAAAAGTGCTTTCAAGAGGTAAAATTTCAAGACCAAAACGAGGTAACATAAGTTCCCTTATTACATTAGCTTTTAATAAGCTTACTACATATGAACAAACAGAAAATTTAAAACCAGGAAAAACTTCTTCAGTAACAGCTGCACCACCTAATACGTGTCTTCTTTCTAATACTAAAACTTTTTTTCCAGCTTTTGATAAATATGCTGCTGCTGTCAATCCGTTATGACCCCCTCCTATAATTATAACATCATATTTATCTATTTTGGACATGACATTTTTCTATTAGGATTATAAAAAGGTGTTTTTACAATTTTAGCTGGAGTTAAATGTCTAAAATGTTCTACTTTAATTTCAAAATCAAGAACAGTATCTAAACCAGCATATTTAGAATTAACATGAGCAAGTGCAATATATTTTTTTAGTATAGGTGACCAGCAACCACTAGAAGCATATCCAACTTGATTTTTTCTATAATATAAAGGTACACTATCCCTCCAAGCACCATAAGGAAGATCAGGGGGAAGCCCAACATTTTTAAACAATTTCTCAAGGTTATCCCACAAAATCTCAATACCAACAAATCTCCATTCCGATGGATTTTTTTTTTCTAATCTAAGAGCTTCAGACCCAACAAAACTTTCATCATTTAACTTTACTGTCCATCCCAAACCCAATTCAAATGGAGAAGATTTTCTATCTTCAATTAATGCAGTTCTAGACGAAATATAATCTACATCCAATAAAATAAGAGAAGCTTCAATTCTAGATATATCAAGGGCATCTAATCCTACTGGAGTTATTCCATAGTTTTTGCCAAACTTAATTAACATATCCCAAACCTTTATAGAATCATCTGGCTTAATCCAAATTTCATAACCTAAATCACCAGTATACCCAGTACGAGAGATTGAAACATTAATATCGTTTAATTTAGTATTCATGATTTCAAAAAACTTTAAACTATTGATAGATTTTGAAGAAATAGAATTAATAATATCTCTAGATTTTGGGCCTTGAAGGGCTAGAGCAGCAATTTTATTTGATTCATCGTATATGTTTACATCCATACCATAAGAATTTAATTCTAACCATGATAAGTTAGGTTCGGCGCTGGTAAGCCTAAAGTCATTTTCACCCAATCTTTGAATCGTGCCATCATCAATTACTTTACCATTTTCATCACACCAGGTTGAATACATTACTTGACCTATTTTACAAATTTTAATATCTCTTGTTACCAATCTATTCAAAAATAAACTTGAATCTTTTCCAGCAATTCTGTACTTATAAAGAGGTGAAATATCTAATAGTCCGGCTTTAGTTCTAATTGCAAAGTATTCATTATCATGATTGAGATCATATTTGGTAGCAGATAGATATCCACCCCATCTTTTCCATTCCTGAGACGTATTTAATTTACTTGTTCTTTCAAAAAAAGGAGATGTTTTCATCTGCGTATTAGCAGTAAAATTCATTGAATTTTTAGATTGAAGCATAGAAAGTTTATAATTAATAATAGAAATGTAATTTTATGGATTTAATTTTCTTTTTGCAAAAGATATGCTTTAATAAAATCATCAATATCTCCATTTAGAACATTTGAAACATCACTTCTTTCAATATTTGTTCTTATATCTTTAACTAATTTATATGGATGTAAAATATAATTTCGAATTTGGGACCCAAAATCAATTTGCAGCTTTGTATTTTCAATTGATTCTCTCGATTTCATTTTTTTTTCTATTTCTAATTGATAAAGTTTGGATTTCAACATATTCATTGCTTTATCTTTATTTCGTAATTGACTTCTCTCCTGTTGACATTCAATAATTATACCTGATGGATCATGTTTTAATCTTACTGCAGACTCAATTTTATTTACACTTTGACCACCTGCTCCACTTGATCTAAAAGTCTGCCATTCAATATCAGAAGGATTAACAATTATTTCAATTGTTTCGTCAACTTCAGGATACACAAAAACTGAAGCAAAAGAAGTATGTCGTCTTCCTCCTGAATCAAATGGAGATATACGAATTAATCTATGAACTCCAATTTCAGATTTTAAGTAACCATATGAAAAAGATCCTTCTATACCCAATGTTGCTGATTTTAAACCAGCAGTTTCTCCTTGTTGAATATTAATTTTTTTTACATTAAACTTATGAGATTCAGCCCACATCACATACATTCTCATTAAAATTCCAGCCCAATCTTGACTTTCTGTTCCCCCAGCTCCTGGATTAATTTCAATTATTGCATTTAACTGGTCTTCTTCTGAAGAGAGCATTTTTTGAAATTCAATGCTTTCTAGTTTTTTTAATAATTTATTAAATTCTTTCTCAATTTCTTCTTTATCAGCTTCTCCAGTTATATAAAACTCATTTAATGTAACAAGATCATCGTACATATTTTGAATTTCAAAATAAGAATCGGTCCAAATTTTATTTTGATTAATTTTTTTTAGAACAACTTCAGCATTTTTTTTGTCATTCCAAAAATTTGGTTTTGTAGTAGAAGATTCGTACTCCTTGATAATTTTTAATCTATTATCATAGTCAAAGATACCTCCTCAAAGCATCAACTCTTACTTTTAAATCTTTTATTTGATCTGAATTCATATCTATAATTTAGTTATCCAATTATGATTATCATCAATAGATCCATACTTTATTCCATCAAGTAAGTTCAAAAACTTACTTGAAAGCGAAGAGGAAGTATGATCTGGTAATTCATAATCTTTATTTTGATATCCAATAGTTTTAATCGGCGCAATTGTAGCTGCAGTTCCAGCACCAAAAGCTTCTTGCAATTTATTATCTTTGATTGAACTAATTATCTCATTAACTGATATTTTTCTTACTTCAGTTGCAATATTTAAATCTTCAGCAAGAGCTAAAATACTATTTCTTGTAACACCATCTAAAACTGTATCCCCCAAAGGAGCGGTTAGCAAAGTATTATTTATTACAAAAAAAAGATTCATAGTACCAGACTCTTCAACATAATCATGAGTTTTTCCATCAGTCCAAATTAGCTGATCATAGTTTTCTTTCTGCGCTAAAACAGAAGGGTATAGAGCAGCAGCATAATTTGCAGCTGTTTTTGAATACCCTACTCCTCCTTTAATAGCTCTAGTAAATTCTGTTTCAATTTTTACTTTTACGGGTTCAGAATAATAATTACCTGCAGGACAAGTGAATATATAAAATTTAAAATTTTCAGCTGGTTTAATACCGATAAATGGATCTAAAGCAATCATCAAAGGCCTAATATAAAGAGAAGTATTTTTTGTATTTGGAATCCATTTTTTATCTATAATTAATAATTCAGATATTGCTTGAGTAAAATATTTTTCTGGAAAAGTAGGCATACACATCCTTTCGGCACTTATATTAAATCTTTTAGCATTTTTATCCATCCTAAAAACTGAAATTTTATTTTTTTTATTTTTATAAGCTTTTAATCCTTCAAAAATTGTTTGACCATAGTGTAAGGTAGTACAAGCTGGAGAAACAGTAATATCGTCAAATGGAATAATTTTAAAGTTTTTCCAAGCACCCTCTGAAAACTCGGCTTCAAACATATGATCAGAATGGAATTGACCAAATTTAATATTTGAAAAATCAACTTTATTTATATCTGATTTTTTTTTATGTATAACATCTATTTTCATTAAACTTATTTAGGATTTTTTTTGTCCGATTCAATATTTCCATCCATTAACCTAACAATTCTTTTAGAATAAGCAGCAATATCATTTTCATGAGTAACCATAATTATAGTATTTCCAGAATCATGAAGTTTAGAAAACAAATCCATAATTCCCTCTGAAGTTTTGCTATCTAAATTACCAGTTGGTTCATCTGCCAAAATAATACTAGGATTATTAACTAAAGCCCTAGCTATAGCTACCCTCTGTCTTTGTCCCCCCGATAATTCATTTGGTTTATGAGTAGCTCTATTTGTTAAATCGACACTTTTTAATGCTTTCATTGCCATAATATCTCTGATATTTTTTTTATAACCAGCATAAACTAAAGGAAGTGCTACATTATCAAGTGCAGAAGCTCTAGGTAATAAATTAAATGTTTGAAAAACAAAACCTATTTCTTTATTTCTAACATCTGCTAATTCACTTTCTGACATCGAGCTAACATTTTTACCATTAAGTACATATTTACCACCTGTTGGGGTGTCTAAACATCCAACAATATTCATAAGTGTTGATTTTCCTGAACCAGATGGTCCCATAAATGAAACATACTCGTTTTTATTTATAGAAATTGAAATAGACCTTAAAGCTTTAACAACTTGTTTTCCTACTTGAAAATGTCTAGATATTTTAGATACACTAATTATATTTTTCATCTATTTAAAATAAAATATTTGATATTAAATCTATAAATTTTGATCAAATTTAATATTTTTATATCCTTTAAAAGACTTTTAATTGTGGAAATATTTTTTGAATTAGAAACCTATATTGCACTTGTTACACTCACTTTCCTTGAAATTGTATTAGGTGTTGATAATATTATTTTTATTTCTATTGTTTCAAATAAAGTAGATAAAGAGTTTAGACAAAGAATTAGAACAATCGGTTTATTTTTAGCAATGATTTTAAGAATAATTATGTTACTTGGATTAACATGGTTTATTGGGTTAACTGAACCAATATTTGAATCTACAGACGTTTTTAACACAGGGATAAATGTAAGTGTCAGCTGGAAAGATATAATTCTTGCTGCAGGTGGAATATTTCTTATTTTAAAAAGCTCAATGGAAATAACACATAAAATTGATAGTAATTTTGATACTAATTCAACAAAATCATTACAAGTGTCATCATTATATACAGTTGTTTGGCAAATAGTTGCTATAGATTTTATTTTTTCTGTGGATTCTATTCTAACCGCAATAGGACTTACTGAACAAGTTCTGCTTATGATAATAGCAGTAGTAATATCAATAATTGTAATGATGGTTTATGCATCAAAAATAAGTAATATTATTGAAAGATACCCTTCATTAGAAATTCTTGCATTATCATTTTTAATCCTAATTGGATTTAATTTAATTGTAGAAGCAGCTCACTATAGCATACCTAAGGGATATATATATTTTGCACTATTTTTTACATTAGGTGTGGAGTATATCAACATTATTTTTAGGAATGTAAGTAAGAAAAAAATAAAAATTAAGGATTAGAATTATATTACTTTATAATTATTTTCTTATATAATTTTTTCTCTTTGTGATTTAATTCTAATATATAAATACCTTGAGGATTTTTTGAAAAGTCTACCTTATGAGTATTGTAGCCAGATTTATTATTAAATATAGTTTGATATTTAGATCTCCCAAATATATCCAATACATTAATTCCAACATCACCTTTAAATACATCATTAAATTCAATGTTAAAGATTCCAGTAGAAGGATTTGGGTAAATATTAATTTTTTTGAAAGAAAGATCTTCTAATCCAGAAACAACTGGTTTATCCATTTGAACATACAAATCATCAATTGCCCATCCCCATCCTACAGTATATGGATCAGAGTGTAATTTAAATCTAACCTTAACTGTATCTCCAACAGAAAATGTAGGAGTAAATTCTATTTCTCTGTCTTTTAACATCGATGATGTAGCTGAAACTTCTGCAGCATATGCAGACAACCAATCTGAATGCGCTCTTGAATCATAGCCATCAACCAATGGCTTCCAACTATTTTCATTATGTTTTGATGCTTCTACAATAACATAATCCCAAAACTCTGAGTCTCCATAAGAAGTCCCTGCTTCTCCTATTTCAACAATAGCAACTTCTCTTAATTTAATAGATGGAGTATAATTTGATACAACAATCGGAGTATTTAAGGTAGCAAATAACTCTATGTATTGACCGGAACCTGCATTCTGATATGGATGTGGCTGGGTATGAAGAATATCTCCAGAAAAACCACTATATGAGCTTATAATAAATCCGTCAAGGGTAAACTCATTTCCTAGCATATCAGAAAAATCTGTACCAAACTCACTTGAAACATCAAGAGTTACACCTATTATAATATCCAAAGTATTTGAAGGATAATTTAAACCATTTTTGTATCCAGTAGCAATAACAGGGAATGTACCTGCGTCATTAAAGGTTATATTAACAGTATCAATTCCTACTGAATTTTGTGTATAAATCGTATGTAATGTGTTAGCTCCTGTTTTAAAAAGTACTGAATCAAATTCTGATTTAAAGTTAATTCTTAAATCGATCTTGTATTCGGGTCCTGGTTGATTATAGCTAAGTAATTCTGGCTGTAATATAGCAGTTTTTGGAACGAAAGAAGATAAAGCAGGAATTGATGCTGTCCAAACCCCTCTTCCATGAGTTGCTATAACAATTTCACCTTGATCTTTTATTTTCATATCCCAAATACTAACGTTTGGTAAATTACTGTCTACTAAATTCCATGTTGCACCTCTATCGATAGATTCTACAAGTCCAATGTCAGTTCCTGCCCAAATTACATCACTATCAAACGGCATAACTACTAAACTATATACACCTACATTAGGAAAACCATTTGAAGATACACCTATCACATTATTAGCAGGAAATCCAGTAATATCATTCCAAGTTGCACCTAAATCTTTAGTTTCAATAATTCTTGCTTTACCAAAAACTGAAAAAAGAACGTATGCAGTAGAATCTTCAGTTGGATGTGAATATAAACCAGAGATAGAACCAATTTCTTCAAAAACTGATGTAGGTAAAAAAGTTTCACCCCAATCATTTGAAATAAAAATCTTACCAGGAAGAGATGTTCCACTTAACTTCATCCTTCCTCCAGCCCAAACAAATCTTGGATTTGCTTGAGATACCTCAACATCTGAGCCAGACCAGAATCCCCAGTTATCAACAATTTCAGATGTTTTCCATGAACCCCCAAAATTTTTTGATTTGTGAACACCTTTCTGACTTATTGCATAAAGAACATCTGGGTTTTGATAAGAAGTTGATAATCTAGTAAGAAATGGACCAAATTCTCTCATTTCTTGGGTTGGAACATAATTCCATTGAGCTCCACCATTTAAAGATCTCCATAGGTAATTACCTTGGGCTCCACCAATCATAGAGTCTGGATTATTCCAATGAGTTATAACCTCAAAACCATCTCCACCAATTTCAAATGAATAGTCAGATGAAGAAGAAGCTGTTTCACTTGAAGGAGAAAGCCAGGTTCCATTATCTTGAAACCCGCTAAAGTATTGATGTTTACCTTTAACTTTATCTGCTCCATATGCTTGAGAAGTGTTGTAACCAGAAGTTCTTTCAAGTATAAAATCACCTTCAACTTCACCTGGAGAAGCACTAGATTTAGTAACAGCTACACCACCATCATTACCATTCAATATTCTGAATTTTCCACCTCCATCTTTAATTACAGTTAAAAAATGATGATCAACATGAACATCATTATTTAATGTATCAATTTCATTGTAACCATCAGTTAAGTGAGTAGTATTTTTATATAATAAATTTGTAAGCTTAGACTTATATATATCAACAGATCCTGTATAAAAAATACTGTCATTGTATGGATGAACAGCAATAGTATTTGCGTACCAACCAAATATTTGAAGATAATCCTCTATAGTACCATCCTGGTTAGCAGCTTCAGTCCATGTTGAGCCACCATCAAATGAAACGAATACATGTGATTTAGCTGAAGTTCCTTCTAAAGCGGCATATAAAATATTAGCTGAGTTATGTGATACAGCAATTTCAGCTCGATTGAATTGTCCAGAAACAGAACTACTATATATAGGTAAGTCATTCCAGGTTGTTCCAGCATCAACAGATTTTAAAGCTTGACCTCTTCTCACTGCAGCATAAATAGTATCAAAACTAGTTGGAGCTGCAACAATTTGTTGTAATCTACCAGAACTTTTTTTTACTTCAGTCCAATTTGAACCTCCGTCTGTAGATTTAAAAATATATGAAAATCCATCAGGCGCAAGGGTAGTTGCAATAACTATATCTGCATTTGAAGGACTAGCTATTATTCTACTTACTTGATAGAATTTGTCGTCAACTATACCAGATGTTTTTGGAGAAATATTAGACCAATTTAAACCTCCATTGGTAGACTTGAAAACACCACTTCCATCAATAGCATCAAAATTCCCAACCCAACTTTCTCCAGTACCTACATACAATACAGAAGGATTCGCTGCAGACTGTGCTAAACTTGATACGGCAATATTTTCTAAATCTTGTGATAATGAAGTCCATGAAGTACCAGAATCAGATGTTTTCCAAACTCCACCACCAACTCCAGCAGCATACCATGTATTTCCAGTATTATCAGCTGCATCTACTACAATAGCTCTTGTTCTCCCAGGTACATTAGCAGGACCTCTTTCAGTAAATGTTGCAGTAGCTGCAGCAGAAGTACCAAAGTTAGGAGTATTATTATCTTTTTGAACAATAGATGAACGTAAAAAAGATTTATTATATAAGTTTTTTTTCATCTTAATTAGTTCTTTTTCTTTATATCCTACTGGATAAAGATTTTCATTTGACTCATCACCTTTTTTTATAGATGAAAAATATTCTTTGAATTTATCTGGACTATCTTTTCTTTCTATTTCTGAAACTTGAACCTTAGTAGTATTACTATTAAAAAAAGTGTTTGATAAAAATAGAGATACAACAAGTAGTGCAACTATTAATGATGTAGTAAAAATGTTCTTCATAATATCAAAGTAAGAGTATAAATATAGGGATTTTTGTAGTTATTATTAAAAATTATTGTTTAACAACTTTTTTAATAACCTTTTTATCGCCCTTAGTTAATTCTATTACGAAAATTCCATCAGATTTGTTTGATATATCTACTTGATGTTCTACTTGACCAGATGTATTATCAATATTCCTTAGGTATTGAGATCTTCCAAAGATATCCAATACCCTCAGATCCACATTACCTTTCCAAGTATCATTAAATCTTATCTTAAAGATTCCAGTAGTAGGGTTAGGATAAATACTAATCGAACCGCCAGATCCTTGATCTTCGATACCCGTAACAGTATCATCATCTGTAATGGTAATGGTTACAGTTGTATCACTAGATAAAGTTGAATTGGTAACAGAATCAATTGATATTACTACGGTTTCATCATCTTCATCATCTGAATCCTGAACAGCAGTTACTGTTGCTGTACCAGTGGTTCCTGATGAAATTGTTATAGTTTTTGAACTTAAGGTATAATCAGCTGCAACAGCAGTGCCTCCAGCACCAAATTCTTTTAAAGCAACAACTACATCACCTGAATTTGGAGCTTTATCTAAAGTTGCAGTAATTGTTGATACACCTGAGTCTTCGATTATAGAAGTATTATCAATAGAAAGAGATACAACTGGCGGAGTATTAGCTCCGTCATTATCTTTTACAGTTATTGTAACCTGTTGGGTGCCTGATTCTTTACCGTTTACAACAGTTGAAATATCTACAATGATTGTTTCATCAGACTCTACATCATTATCATCAGTAGTTGTAATTATTATATTTCTAGACTTATTAGCAGAATCTAATATTGTATAACTTGGACCTCCTAAAGTATATTCAGGTGCTGAAACAGTACCGGTTACAGATAGATTAACTGTTATTGGACCATTAGGTGAAACATCCTTTTCTGCTGTAATAGTTAGTTTTGCATCTTGACCCTCAACAATGTTAACTGTGTCAACTGATAGTGAAATTAAATTTTCTTTTGGTTCCCAGTTAACAAGATCCGGTATAGTAGCTGTCCAGATTCCTCTTCCATGAGTAGCAAGCACAATCTCTCCTTGATCTTTAATTTTCATATCCCAAACTGTTACATGAGGAAAATTGGATGTTGCATAAGGTATAATATTCCAACTTGCTCCCCTATCTGTGGTTTCTACAATTCCAATATTAGTTCCAACCCAAATAACATCAGGATCATGTGGCATTACAACAAGACTATGAGTTTCTACATCAGGAAAACCAGCAGTTGAAGTACCTTCAGTAAAATTTGCTGGAAAACCAGTAATATCAGTCCAAGTAGCTCCTAAATCTTTACTTTCTAATACTTTTGATTTTTTTGGTCTTGAGAATAATATATAGACTGTGGAATCTTCCGTTGGGTGAGAATAAATTCCTGAAATCGAAGAGCTAACTCCAGCAGGCTTTGTTATAGGATTAAAAGTTTTTCCCCAATCTTTGGAAAGAAATAAATTATAATCAGATGTTATTGCACCTCCTGCCCAGACAAATCTTGGGTTTGCAATGGATACTTCGACATCGCTCCTACTATAATATTTATTGGGAGAAGGATTTAAAATTTCAATGAGCTTAAATCTATCACCACCAAAATCTTTAGATCTCCATACACCACTATCTTTATGCACAGCATATACAACATCAGGATCTTGATATGAAGTAGATAACCTTGTTATAAATGGAGCAATAGTATTACCTTTGGTGTTTTGTCCAATAGAACTAAACCATAGGCCATTAGTCATTCTTGAAAATCCATTATATTGAGATCCTGTCATCATTGAATCTTTATTTTCCCAGTGAGTAATAACCTCAAATCCATCACCACCCCAAACTCTTGCATGAGGAGTAGTTTCTTTGGCTACAGAGTCTTTAGGAGATAGATAAGTACCATTGTCCTGAGTTCCTCCAAGATATTGTTTTCTGCCTACGACTTTATCTGCCCCATAAAATTGAGTAGATCTATAACCAACATCTGTGGGTAAATATGGAACATTGGCATATGCCCACTTATATTTTGTAGCTATCCAGTCGCCCTCATTTACTCCTGGGTCTGAAGAAGAATTTGAAATAGCCAAACCACCATCATTTCCAACTATAAGTCTAAACTTTCCACCACCATCTGATACTGTTGTAATGGTATGTTGATCTGGATGGACATAACCATTTTTTTGGGATATTCCATCTGATCCAACATCTTCATATACATCCGTCAAATGAACTGAATTTTTTGTATTATCTGCTAAAACAGTAAACTTAAAAAGGTCTATACCACCAACATAAACTACATCGTCATTTAATGGATTTAAGGCAATACAATTATCATAATACCCTTGTTTATCTAACCAAAAATCTGTTGAATATCTAGGATCACCTGAGGTTCCATTCTCTTGAATATGCGTCCAAGAAGAACCACCATCAAGGGTTCTGTATAAATACGAAGGGCCGTTAGCTGACGTTCTTATACCAGCATATACTTTATTAGGATCCGTATGAGAAACAGCTATTTCATAACGACCATAGCTTCCAGATATTCCAAAAGGTGTAGTAGCT
>CEVP01149973.1_pt1 | contig 14743 bp, 4 predicted proteins | sample 427071 | NCBI WGS metagenome assembly CEVP01 (sample SAMEA2623808, study PRJEB7988) | marine metagenome | isolation source: saline water (ENVO:00002010), including | reverse complement strand
AATCTTGTGCTGGTGGAGGGTCAACGATTTCTGCATGTACTGGAGGCACCACAACACCGCTTAAATAAACATTCCCTGTTTGCCAACAGTCAGACCAAGATGCCTTAGAAATAATATCGGTTTCTGAATTGATTCTATCGAATTTCACACCAGAAAATAATGTATCGCTTGTAGATAACGGAGTCGTTCCTGAAAGATTCATAGTGAAGGTTGGTACTAGCATGCCCTTCAGTCCAACCTTAGCATCACTCCCTGTAGAATCTCTACCTACTTGTGCTCCTCCTAGTAAGCAGGAAGATAGACTATCAATAATATTACCATTAAAGAAATTATTCCAATCACCAGCTAAATCAACATTGTCTCGTTCTCCTACAACCACTTTACCCAGACCAGTAGCTTGTATTGTTGGACTGATGCCAGCATCTATGTACTTACCTGTGCTGTTATTTTGTATTTTATATGAACCATTTAGATCATCATTGTTGACGTCTTCAATCTTTAAATAAACACTGTCTCCAACTGATAAATCATTAGCAGTATCATCATCTTCCGGTTCTAGCATATAAACTTTAGTATCAGCACTTAAACTTCCAGAATATATGATATTAACAACGCCACATCTATTGTGGGGTAATCTACTATTACAAGTAGTAGCTTCTTCAATAGGTGGTGGCCTCCAATTTGTAGAACTACCTAATACAAAACCACTACCAGCTTTAGGAGATAAAACAGCTTGGTCATTTTCAAAATAAACAGATATGCCAATATCGGGATCATTGGGAGTAGAAGTATCTACAAAAGTAAATGTCATACTATCAGTTAAATTTCTAGCGTCAACAATATTTAATGTCAATTGTTCGGCATAAGTTCCTCCACTGGCAAATTCTGTAGGATAACCTTCTATAAGAATATAGCCACTACCTAGATTAGAGTAAGGTTCAACAGGAGTCTCTCCAGGCTCCGGAAAATATAAACTGTAACTCAAACCAGAAGGAAGAGAGCCACTAACCGAAAAACTTTTTATGCCAGTAGGTATCTCACATACGCCTGCTTCGCTAGGACCGAAATCGGCCTGTTTTTTATACAGGGTGGGGCCGCACAAAGGCTTCATGACATCCATGCCTTGATACAATGGGCTTGGCACAATTTGTGGAGGCTGACCAGAAAATTGACCAGCCCTATAGGTATATCTGAAATCTACACTATCAGTATCTGGCAAGTATGGACTAGCAGGAAGGAGTCCTGTATTTGTATCTATGGCTAAAATATTGAAGTCAAATACTCCCAATAATGTACAAGAAGGAACTCCGGAGAAGCTATAGCTCCAAGAACCGCCCCGATCATTTGGATTCCATGTTGGCTCACTTGTAATACATTGCATTTGAGTATCTATCAAAGGATCAAATCCTGAGCAAGCTGTAGGCATATTTGTTAATCTAATGGTTGGTGGATAATTTGCATGTGCTAAACCACCTATAGTTTTAAATTCTAGCTCCCAGGTTTCTGTTCCTTGATTCACTAGAATACCAGAATCTATAGGACTTTCAAAACCAGCAATACCAGTAATAGTTAAAGGCAAACCCTGTAATTCATTGCTCTCTATCTCTATGGTGTCAAACTTAGCAACTGCTATAATTTTATCTTTTCCTATACCTTTGCACTGAACAGAAAGTGTGCTGCCGTTTGTATTTAACCTAACATCAAACTTATCATCCATCCTATCGCCCATATAAGAATTTTGCCAAAGTTTTAAATCTCTGTCATATCTACGAGTTGTATTACTAGAACTCAAAGAAATACTATTTTCTTTTAGTGAACCAGGAAAGCTAATATCATCCGTTAGATTATTTTCATTAAGATCCAAGCTATCGGCTTTTGTAAAGAAATGATTATTAGGAGTGGTATAAATATCTGGTATTACATTTTTAAATTCTTTTATACCGGTATATTTAATACTATATTCGTAATTTGATGTACTGTTTTTAAGATCATCTTCTATATATATTGATATAGGATGTAATCCTGTAGTATCTATGTAATTATCAAACATATCCTGCCTAGATATAATTTGAACTTTCCATCTTTTCAAAGAACTGTCATAGGTATATGTTGTATCGTATTCAATAGGATTGGTTCCATATATACCCATGTTGGGAGTGTCGAAAACTCTGACATTTGGTCTTTGATTCTCGTTATGTTCGCAAATGCCACTAAGTACGTAAAAATCCAGTGTCCATGGAGCATCTACTCCAAATTCTCCTGTTTTTTGACTCGCAATAGGACCAAATTGAACAGGCTTGTATGTTACGACATTAAATCCAAAACTCTTAGAGTATGTTTGATAAGTATAATTACCGAACGAATCATATACAGGCTGTTTAAATGATACAGACGCAGACTGATTAGCAAAACTAGCAGAATCAGAATAGTAATTTGAATTTCCTGTATTCTGAGGCATAAGTTCTATATCAAATCTTTGTGTGTTACTATTATATGTTGAAGAATATAAAGCCAGCTCGTAATTAGCATTATGATTGAGCGTTATACTGAAATTATCTAGCACCTCAGATGAAGTAGGACCTAAAATTGCTGGCACTTGGAATTTAATACGCTCTTGTTGTTCTATATCTAAATAATATGCTACAGGCTTATTGTTGACCTGTAAATCAAAGCTGGGCTTATCTGATATATGATCTAAGACAACTATAGATCCAGTACCAGTAGCCAATGGAGTAAATGGACTAGTAGTAATATCGGTAAGTACAAGTTGAGGATAATACGTTCCTGTAGTGGAGCCTGCTGCTCCAGAGTAAACAATCGAAGTATCATCTTTGTGCTTAACACTGACCTGATCAGAAACAGGAGCATTGGATAATGTAAACATAATTTGGTTAGCTATTAATTTGCTGTCTACATCTATATTCGATACATCAAAGGTAAGCTGCCAGTTGGTGTCTTTAGGAGCATAACCTGTATAGGACGGTGTAATCTCAGGTACCAAAAATTTGGATATGGTAAGTGCTTGAGTTGTGGATCCTGTAAAATCTGAAATTTTAAGTGTTGTTTCTCTGTTAGTAAAATCTTCAGCAGGAGGACGCCATTCAAGACCTATCGCCCAACCACTACCATGATAACCATAATTTCCAGGCTCATCAAATTCTACGTTGTAAGAACCAATACCAGACATTGAAACTCTAGGAGTGGAATGTTTTGGATTACTACTAAATAAATCTTGATCACCATCCAAAGTAACAACTCTAAATTTAACTTCTGCTACATTGCTTGGTATCGTCAATGAATTATTGATCAAACCAGTAAATGTTGGATTTATAGCATCGAACGAATATTCTATACCTGATAGCTTAATTGTGTTTGGGTTAATAGATAAGAATTTAGTGCTCTCTCCATTTAATGTAATATCATAACCATTATAAGGAACTTGATTATCTTTAAAGTGAACAGTATGCTTCCATCTCTTAGTGTCGTGATCGAAATAATTAAATATTTTTTTGTTTGCTGCAGCAAAACTACCTACAACACCATTAGACATCACCATTGCGTTATCTAAATTAGGATTTAAATGACTCTTAATATTTTGATCACTATCGATGACATAAACTAAACCTGACTTACCAACATAATCAGCATTGTAAGGAATATTAATAGAGATTACATCAGGAGCGATTAAATCCTCAATGTAATAATCGTCACTAATTGCTGAGAAACCATCAATGAAATCAAAATACATTTTTTTGTCAACACCAAATGGCCTAATTCTACCTTTTACTCCATTAACGTCAATATTGTTTGGACTCTCTCCAAAGGTTCTTCTGTCTCTTAGGTCTGGAATACCAGTAAATGCAGAAATATTATATCCAGAAACAATCACGCACAAGGTTCCTGACTCACAAAGTTTTTCATTGTGAGATACAGTATAGGTTCCTGTCTGTGGTGGAGTAACGTAAATACCATTAGAATCAAGTGGGAAGTTCGAACTAGTTCCACCATAAGTGTGGTAATGTATATTATTGTAATCATACAGATTAAAGCTACCTGAAGTAGACTTAATAAACTGAACAACTCCTTCTCGACTCAATAACTCATTAGAAGTCACACCAAATGGTTTATTGAATCTATGTTCATCCTGGAATAATATTTTATATTTTGGGGTTGTTTGAGGAGGTACAGTTTTAGTGCCTTCTATAGATATACCACTAATAGTCGTATTTTCTTCAGTAACATTGTACTTATGTATATACTTAGTAACATCAGTACTAGTAATAGGATTGTTATTCCATGCTAAAATTTCTAACTCATCGTCTTTAGCAAGATAGGATTTTACTGTGTCTAAACTATTAACTTTGATAATATTTCCATTAAAGAATACGTGCTTGTTTTTATCATAAGTAAGTCCGCAGTATTTATTATTAGTCTTTATTACAGGCAATATGTGATAATCATGCTTGTCTAGTATAGAATAATTAGAACTAATACTTGGTATATATTGAGGTAAATTAGTTGTGCAGTCTACACAATCATTTGCGTCTAGTGTAGCATTAGGAGTGTATACTAATGATGGAGCTTCAGGATTAATATATGGTAAATAGTCTAATCCTGTATTTAAAACACCATTACTTTCCAAAACAAAAGGTTTGGCATCGATACTTAACTCAGGATAAGTAGTAAAATGGAATCTGTTAGGGAACGCAGCATTATCGTTAGGAATATTCATCTCTATTTTAATTTTATCAAACCTATTCACAGGAATAGATAAATCAAGAAGATCCTGTTCAAATGAATCATCATTTCCGTAAGCAGCAAATAATACGTCTGGTATATTTTGTACAGTATTCAGACCTGACCTAAATATATTGATTTGTTCACCGAATGTTGTCTTGTATATTTTAAAATTATTAGTTCCAGAAACATAATATCCACCACCCAACCTAATCACATTACTGTTTTGGCCTAAGTATACAAACTCAATACTTTTATTTTGATTAGCGTTAGTTCCTTGAGCAGATAACATCCCAGTATATGGGAGATCAGGATTGCCAAGACCTCCTACAATATCGTGAGATTTATTAATCACATAATACTCAGAAAAACCAATATCATTAACTGTTGCTTGTCTAAGTAATCTAACTCCACTATAAAATAAATTACTTCCTGTTGCAAATACAGATGCTTTGGTTTCATGCTCACTACTTAATAATGTATTTAAATTACTAGACAGAACATTATGGTCTTTAGGTATTACGCCACTAAAACTAAATCCCGATATAAAACTATTAATCTCATAGCCAGGTATTGTACTACCAGAGTGATTAACTAAAAATCCAGGATCTAATCTGTTAGGAATATTATTATTTATAAAACACGTACCATTAATATCAAAAGTATTATCAATTAATAATCCAGTAATATGTATAAGCGAAAGTCCTGCATTAGGATCTATACTTTTTGAGGTTTCTAAAAGAACAGAGTCTTTATTGGGTTCTAGATCATTCAAACTTTCAGCAGATTTGATGTTATCATGCGTGATTAATGAATTTAATACAGTGTTACTATATTTAAAACCTGGGGGGAAAGTAATACTAATTTCATCAAACTCTTTAATAAAGCCAGAAGGGGCCAAGAACGAGAATAACTTATTAACATAATTATATTCGAACGTTACTAAATTTTTATTTAAAATATTGTTAAAATGATATCTAACATCATAAATATTACTATCATTATGAAATAACGAGCCGCTAAAACCTATGCCATTAGTAAGATAACTACCCTTAAGAGCTTGTTCAAAATAGTCTGGTCTATTAGTTTCTTTAAGGAAATAATTCTTATCATCTTTGACAGTAATCTTGTTCCCATTAATACTTTGCACATCAAATACATAGTCTTTAGGTCTATATCCACTAACAGAATTAATACCACTTAAGGTGGTTTTACTATTTATGAACTCTATAGGAAGCCTATTAATAATTCTTGAATTTTCCTCCACGTAACCATGATTTTGATCTAGATTAGCGGTGAATGTACCATTGCCATTAATTCCAGATTCAGGCATATAGAAATAATTTTTAATTTTTACAGAGTCTGCGTCTACAATAGATGCGTCATTGTATGAAGCAATGATGGGTAGATCTAGCGAAGCATTAGACGAGGCGACTGTATGTAAATTAATATTATTTATTTCTCTTGAATCTAAATTAATATCTTTAGAAAAGTCTAGTTGAGTCTCTCCAGTGCCTGCTACAGTGTAAATATTAACTAAGCCCGTAGAGTAGCTAGTAGCAGTATTTTCTGTAATATCAAAACCTTTGAAACCACTAATTGAAACATCAGTTGGACAATCGCCAGACTGTATAGTGTAACTATGTTGTTTCAAACCACTAATATTATAATTAGCCGCTTGAGGTGGTGTTTGACTGTGTCTAATTTTAGTTGTTCTCTTAATGCCGCTATAGATTTTATTAATTTTAACAAAGTTTTTGTCGTTAGTGAAAGAGAATGGTATTAGTTTGCCCCAATTGTAATAATAGTTAAAGACTGTATCTGATAAATCTATAGAGTCTGGATATGTTAAAACTATATCACCCTGTCTAGTACCAGGAAATAGCAAAGCGACATCCCCAGATCGTGCAGCAATAGCGTAATCGTGAACAATAGGATCTCCGTTTTCCGCAACAAATGAGTCAAAGGTATTTAGCATTAATTTACCATTCGCTTTAACAACATTATGAGTATCAAATAGCTCGTAACTCTGAGTAACTCCTATTCTTGTCCCGTGATGAGCATCATTATCAGATATGATATCATCAGAGTTTTCAGCTGTTAAAGAATCATTATTTTCTAATAACAGTGTGCAGAAATCTGAGGAACCAACAGCATACAAACCTAATACAGGATTTTCTATGCTATCCCTAAAACTAAAAGTATCACTACCGTATTTAATATTTGCTCTCTTCAAATCACCTGTTGGAGGAGAATTAAAATTATCTAAATTTGTAGTGACATCTGCTAGAGTAGGATCACCCGTTCTGTCTGTATAAGAAACAGTTGTATTACCAATCAAATCTTTATCTGTACAATTAGGATAACCACTTGCCCAACTTACATTAGTGCTTAATTTATCTGCCATTAATAGATAATCAATATCACTCCCTGGAACAGAACTATCGAAGTACTGCCCAGTAGGCTGTATAATTAAATTATCAACTCCACCAGGATCTATAGCAGCTAAAACGTCGGTAAGTCCACTGGTAGCACGGAAAAAATAATCACCAACAGACTCAACAGTAAAAAATGGAGGCAATCTATCTGTATCAGGACAGTTTACTTTCATCCCAGAAAAGAAAACCGCATCGTTGTCATTGTATCCATTTGTTAAATATATATTACGGTCAGTTAATCCAGGAGTACCCGACAACGCAAACGTACCGTATGCTCTAACTACTCTCGAATCATCGGGCAAATTACTGTTGTCTAAAAGCCCACTAACAGGCAGCAGAGAAACATCTCCAGATAAAGAAACTGTTGGGAAATCATATGATATATTACGTGCTTCAAAAAAGTCTAAACCACTAACTAGAACACCAGTAAAATTATTATAAGACTTTGAAAATTCACAATAAGGCAAATAAGATCCAGCAAAATCAAATTTAGCAAACCTAGCACCCGAAGGTAAATTCTCATCAAGACTAGAACTTGATATACTAAGACCAGTAATATCTAAATTATTTGATAGTTCTGCTTCTAGCGATTGGTATGCCTCGTCAGTTACAGTTAAGAAAAAATCCACATGAATGCTATTATAGTTGTTCTCTGCATACACTCTAATATTATAAGTGCCTATATTGCAACCTCCGGGATTTCCAGTAAATGTTCGTGTTCCAGCATTAAAACTTAGCCAAGAAGGTAAAGCATTTCCATTTTGTTGTGTAGCAGAATATGTTAAAGAACCTTCACCAACTTCCTCATTAAAAACTTCAGCAGGAACAGTATAGCTAAACGTTTCACTAATATCTATAGTTTGATCAGGTATAGATGCTAAACTATATGGAGATCTAGTATTATTTACTGTAATAGTAAAAGACTGCTCTTTAAATTTATCTTTAGACCTATCTATTGCTTTAACTCTTACATAATAAATATTTTTAGTTTCATAGTCGAATGCATATCTAGATTGTAAAAAGTGTTGATCGTTGTGATTAACAATTTCAAATTGATCATTATCATCATCTAGATATCCTGATGTCAGTTCATAATCTAATGGAGTGTGAGGCAGATTTATACGGGTCAAATCTTGAGCAAAAATTTCTACATTATTTGTATTTGCTTTTCTTCTATAGACACCTTTAACAGGAGCAAAGTCTGTGGATAAAGAACTAAAAGTACCAGCAATATCTTCTTTATGAATAGATAAAATTGAACCGCTATTGTTAGTCAGTGGTATTAATGTAACTTCAACACCAGTAGGATATGTAGACCTTTTAGATACTGACATATGTGATATCGATAACGAAGACTGATTATTGTAATCATTTTCAGTATTTTTATTACCCATATTAAATAGTTGAACACCTTCAGATGGAGTATCAACATAAATTTTATCAGCAATATCTAGTAAGCTACTAACAAAAGTTTGATCGGGCATACTACCACTATTAATCATAACTTTAGCATAGTCTACTGTAGAGCCTTCATAGTAAGACAAATATCCTGTATACATAGGACGTTCTACAAAAAAATTATTTTTATCAATTACACTATATACTTTGTATAGACCGTCTGTCACATTGTATGTTTGTATATTGCTAAATTTTAAATCAATCAGAGAATTTACTGCTACTCCATGATTGTCTAAAGAAATTTTAATACCTCTACTCTGAGTATCAGAAAGAAAATTACCAGAATAAACAGGATTATGTACATCTAATACTAAATTGCCATCATTAGTTTTTGTGTAAATACCACTAACAGACTTGTGTAACTTGGTGTATCTATAATTATTTTTTAGATTCTCTACTCTAACAGAATTACTAATTAAAGGAGGCTCTCTGACCTTGATATCCTGTGTTGCTCTTACTCCATTAGTATGTTCAAATGTATGGTAGTGATTTTTGATTTGAGAATTATTAAAAATCTCATTTTTCTTAGGAACTTGTGGATGTTGAGTTTTATTAATAACTTCTACAAGATTATTTGAATTTCTGAATGTAGCATTTTTGAAAATTCCACTCTCAAGTTTAAAATGGGCTACGCCTGTACCGAAAGCTTTTGTGACTAATACTTCTGCTTGATAGCCTATTGTTTTATTATTTGGTATAATAATTGAAGGACTCAAATTAGTCCATGAATTACCAATTTCTGCTCCTTGTAAATGCATGTTAACGCTGGTATACTGCCCGTGTTCTAGTCTAACCCCACTAGTGTCATTAACATTAAATGCCCCAACAGCAATTTGATTTGGCAGAGATGTCTCTCCGTGTCTACCCATAGCTAAAGAATTTAATCCTCTAGCGACAGAATTTTGATTTAATGCTACAGAATTGCTTCCCAGGGTTGTATTATGTGATCCTACAGCTAAGGTATTGGTTCCCGATATGATATTAGGACCTACACTAATAGAGCTATTACCGTTTGTTAAATTACCTGTGCCCATCGATAAGTTATTGGGACTATCTACGATAATATCATTATTAGAATCTTGCTGAATAGAAGAACTATCTATACGATTAGCAGGATCATTTGTAGTATCATTAAATTTCGGTATATAATTATGAGTACCTTGAATATGATCAAAAGTTACGTTATCATAAGAAAAAGCCCCAGTTACCTGAGCAGCATCTCTGTAATCTGTTCCATCTTTACCATCTAGTAGATCTGCATTTAAATTGGGTGTTACATTAGTATTTCCATACAATTCAAACGGTGCTTCACTGACACCTAGATTAGGGGATATATTAATTTTACCTTTAACAGTAATACCATCCACAAATGTTTTAAGTCCATTTATACTTTCGTCTGTAGTTTTTTTGACATAAAGACTATCCGCAATATTCTTGAGCAATATAGTAGACTGATCACCGTTAAGATTTTGTAATACAAAAACTGAATCAGCATCTCCACCATTTAAATCATCTCCATAAGTTCCATCTCCGTCAATATCCACACCAGAAGCAAACATGTTGGTAACAAGCTTAAGTTCATCTGCAGCTGGATAATAAGCTAACATACCTGTTTTAGTAGAAAAAGCTCCTCCATAAATAAAGCTCACACCTCTAGGAGTATCAGGCAATATATTGGGACTATTGGTAGATAGCAATGGCAGGTTATCATAAACAGACAGCTCTCCACCAATGTCTACATCATTGGCTAATGTAGTTTTACCAGAAATTGTCTTAGTTCCAGTGGTTGGAACAGGAGTATATCCTAATGAGCTTATAATGTCAGCTTGATCTGCGTAGAGAACAGTAGTCACCAATCCGTTAGCATCAACACCCACCTTAGTATAATTACCAGGAACTACAGCAGAAGGCAACACTGATGTACTAATTGTGCCTGTTAGATTGGAAGAATCAGTATAATATGAGCCCTGTTCTCCATCCAATAAATCAGCATCTAGATTTGAGCCAGCTCCATCATTTCCTAAATGAAAAGGAGTATACCCTAAAATGGATAGTATATCAGATTCTGTTAAATTAGTACCTGATGTAACTCTACCCTTGGAATCAGTTACTACTTTAGAATAAGTTCCGGGTGTTCCTGTCACACTTAGAGAAATGTCGTTATCTTGTACAAATATATCTGCCGATGATGGTATATTTATTACTACAGAACCGTTAGGTACTTCTAATGCTCCTCCCCCAATTAAGCCAGAACCGGCAACAATATCTACATTAACACCACTAAAAACAAAATTACCAGTATTAATAGGAAAAGATTTTATCTTAGAACCATCAAAGTATACTAACTTGTTTTGAGTAAAAAAATTATTGTTAGTGCCACCCTTACTAATTGGCACCTGTCCATTAATTGAGCCCAAATCAAGCTCACTAGTTCTTGCTATAGTTCCATCAATTTTTATTTCATTGCTAGCACTAATCTCAAGACCTTCACCCAGTTCTACATTAACTGTTACATTATTTGTTCCGTCTGTTTTAGATAAACCTGAGCCTACTAAAATGCCTGTTACAGCATTAGAAGCCAATGCCGCTTGGTCTAGTACGTCTTGAACAGAATGACTTGAAGAAGATAATTTTTGTCCATCAAAAACAATAATATTTCCACTAGAGTATGTAGTATTATTTGTACCTCCACTAGAAATGGGTAAAACAGTAAATTGAGTCGCATCTTGTCCGGCTACTCCCTGAGCTCCAGTAACCCCTTGAATACCTTGAGGTCCTTGTTCAATATTAACAACTCGTATAACATTGGTATTTTCATCGGATACAACAACTTTTGAAGTTATTACATTATCTTCTTCGTCTTTACGAGAAACTATAAGATATTTATTAGTTTGAAATTGTTGATCGACTGTAACTTTTGTCATGTGCAAGTTCCGCAGTTATCCTGTACATCAAACACCCCAGTGAAAGCATCAGTGTCTGAAACATTCCTAGATAGAACAGTAATAGTACCAGCTAAAATTCTAAAAACTTTTTTACCACCACCACTATAAAGATCATTAGGCTCTTGTAATTCTAAATCATAAGTAGCACTAGTAAAAGCATATGCTGCGGTTTGTGCTGCTGGGATTTTTAAAGTTATCTTCCCATCTGTAGGAGTGATAATAAATTCATAATCGCTAGTTCTAGTATTTGTAATAAAAGTCTTAATAACATTAGTATTGTCTTTCCATCTTAATCTAGCAACCCAATTACTTAAATCAATAATATTATTATCATTATCTTTATACTCAAAGCTAATAACAAAAGCTGTACCTTTTTCAATGGTAAAATTATAATTTGCTGCTGGCATAATTATTATCCTCTGATTAAATTGTTAGGAATAAAAATTTCTAGATCTGTCTGAACTGTCTTGCAAATATCTAGGATCAAATTTATTACCAACAAACGGGCTAAGTATTGCATGAATCGCTGCTACATTTCCAATCTGGAAATCATTAACTAGCTTGTCATACATCGCACATGGACCCTTATTTAAAATAACCTCATAGCCTCTTAATCCTCCTCCGACTGCCAGCTGAGCAGGCCCTAGAGAGGCTCTAATGCCATCTGTAGCTGCGCGAGTCCTAAGAGAGCTTTGGTCTAATATGCAAGAAGCTTTTAAGGAGGTCAGACTAATAAAATCTAAGTCTTTTTCTGCTAAGAGAGTAGGATCAGGAGTAATATCAGGATTGACAATATTAATTGAATATGACTCTGTTAAATCCACATCTTTTATAACATATTGAGCTGCTACAACAATTAGTTGTTGAACTCTCTCATCGCTATAAGTAGGTGTATCTGACAGATCATTAATCCACGACCTCACAATTAGAGGCATTTCTACATTCCATGACATAATTTAGGCCCATTTCTAAAGTGATATTTGCAAATATAGAATTCTACTGATTCTATACACCTAAGCCTAAATTTAATTGAGCTATAGCCATTTGTCGGAAAGAATAATTTAAAATTTCTAAAGATATTTGTCTTGAGTCTGGACTAAGGTGCCTATTGATAAAAACTTGGCCATTCTTAGATATTTTATGACAATGTTCTAATTTTTCTTCGGTAGATATTAAATCTTGAAAATCTTCTGACCAATTATCAACTGTGGAGTCAATATAATGAACATTTGGCTTCAATAACATATCATGAAGTTGTTGAAATTTGGGATTTCTATTGATATAAACTGGTACAGACTCACTACTCATCTGCCAATATAGTCTATCATAGCACATAGCGTTTCCATCTATGTTAATATTAAAAAGATAAGATAATTGCTGCTTCATAGTCATTTGGAAAACATTAGATAAAAGGACATGATGTAAATCCTTATCTCCAGCATGACTCACATAACGACTACGAGAGCCATCATAAGGACCATTTGTTGTACCACAAAATATACTTTGTTTCTTTTTTAAATCAAAGGGTTGATCTAACAACGTCACCGAATTAATAAGAGCTTTAACTTTTCCTAACAATAAATGTTCGTTGGGAATAAGTATAAAAGGCTGATCGTCAAATTTATTATATGTAACAGAAAAATTGGTATTATTAACATAACATTTTGGATTGGCATAATCCTCTAACAACCATAAAAATTTTAAACCATTAGGTAACCCAACTTCTTTTTGTAGTATATCTACTAAATAATCTATTCTTTTTTCATGATTAATTTCATGACTAGCAATAGAAACCATACCTTGGTTGTCGACACTGAATAAAACAGAATAAGGCACTATATCTGCCTCTGTGGGTAGCCTTGTTTGCAAACTAATTTGTTGATTTATAATATTTTTAAGATCTGGATCTATATCAAGACTCATATATGTATTTCCTTTTGTCTATGATAATCCTATATGGCCATAAGTCTAGCTAGATGATATAATATCCTGTTGCTGACCTAACTTAGTGACATAAGCTATCAATGAACCCATAGCTGTTGCTAAGTCAGAGTCTGTAGCTGATTCTTCTAGCATATTTTCCATTCTAATCCATTGACCACCATCTGGTTCTAACTCTGCAAGTCCATCAAACATACCATATTTATGTAATTTGACTTCTCCAGATACCTCACCATTAGGATCTGGACCCTTAATAATAATTTCTTCTACCCATACTCTATCATATACTTTTTCAGGTATGGTGGTTGGTGATGCTGCTGGTAATACTGGTAATGACATAATTCTCTCCCTATGGTATAATTTCTGGACTCATATTTGAATAAATGTTAGCTTCTCTATAATTGCTGGCTTCATTCAATCCACCAACTTCCAATAGGTCTACTTTGGCCACCCAATGAACATTGGTAGATGCAGCACCTTTACACTGTACTAGTAGATAATCTGTTTGACCAGAACCAGCTCCAGCAAAGGCCAATTGTACATCCCAAGCACTATTTGATTCAGCCACGACTGTTTTACCTACAGACCCTATAACAGATCGACCGAAACCATCATTATTAATACAAGCCTTAAGTTGGTATGCAGCATGTTGTGAAGTTGAATTGCTAGCATTTGTTCTACGTCCTACAATATTAACATCAGCAAAAAATGTTTTATTAGAAGGTAATTTCACACCACTATACATACCGTTGTTCATTTGCAGACTAGTGAAAGTTGCATTAGTAGTTTCACCAGTTAGTAGATTAATACTATTTTGAGCATTTCCAGGAAATTCACCCCAAGCGGCTTCTGTAGAGTGTACAAATGTACCACTCTGATGTATCAAACCACTTACTCCTACATTTAATCCACTAGTAGCATGCACTATGCCACCTTTAATATTCCCATCTACATCAAGTTTTTCTGTAGGTGTCGATAAACCTATACCAACTTTATCTGCACTACCGTCTACAAACAGTAAATGAGTATCTGTATCACCTTCAACCCTAAAGTCTACAGCTGCTCCAGCTTCATTTAGTACCAACGTAGATGTAGTCATCTTAGCAGAACTTATAGCTCCGTCAGCTATAGAAATATTAACTTCTGTATCAGGAGTTTCAGCAACTGTAAAATCACTAGCAAAATCTAAAGTAACAATATCTGCTCCACCAACTTGACTACCAT
>CEVP01073892.1_pt1 | contig 15136 bp, 15 predicted proteins | sample 427071 | NCBI WGS metagenome assembly CEVP01 (sample SAMEA2623808, study PRJEB7988) | marine metagenome | isolation source: saline water (ENVO:00002010), including | reverse complement strand
ACATCCCTGAACATCAGAAGGATTGGAGAGAATACAATTGGTGATATTATGGATGATAAGCGATTAAGGCCAGCACCATCTCTTGAAGATTCTGTTTTGTCTTCATTGGGAGAAGTTTCGGTGAACCGCAGGCAATTCATGAGGTATGGATTCAATGCAGCAAGTGGTGTTCTCGCCGCTACATTAGGTGCGCTTGGTTTCGCATCTATTCTAATGCCTCCTTCCGGAGGAGGAGGGGGAGACTCTTCGGTATTGTACTGGGCTAAGGGTCGAGAAGAAGAAGCGTGGTATGGCGCTAAGCACCTTCAACCAATGATGAAATCTGACTTCGAGGGTGAAGCCGCTAGCTCCAACGTTGGGATGTCTGGTGCTCAAGGAGTATGGAATGGGCTACCGGTTATTGTAAACTATGTGCCGCATTCTCAAAACTCTGGCAAGCCAGTTGCCGACAACTCCCCTAGATTCCAAGAAATGGCAGGATACGACATTGGAGGAAACTATGTTGGACACGCTACTGAATTCCTACTAGGAAATCCTGAAGTTTTCGATCCTAACAACAATTTGGTTATGAGTTTCGCTAGATGCACACATTTGTGTTGTATCCCAGGATGGCAATTAGTTTCTAACACTCAAACCGATGATAACTGGACACCTGGAGGCGGTGACGACGGTGGAAGCAAAATGTTCTGCATTTGTCACTCCAGCAGATTCGACCCTACGGCGATAGAAGTTAACAGAAACTCGAACAGGTCAACAGGTGCAGCATTCGAATATCTTGGAATTAGAAGGGCCGGTGGGCCTGCTCCACTAGGTTTGCCAATTATTCCAATTATTATGAACGGAGATACTATCGAAGCATCTTCGGATTACACGGGCTGGTTGACCTATTGCGACTGAGGTGATTAAATGAGCACAATATTCTGGGTACTTTGGTTCTTTATTGCATTCATCATCGTTCTAATCGCATTTACACTGCGAAAAGAAAACGAAGAAATACCACGCAGAGAAATTCTGCGTGCTGTAGAATCAAGCGGAAAGATGGGTTTCGCTGAGCGTGCATTCCTTTGGGTATTTTCTTTCCTTGACACGAGATTCCGAATCCAAGATTATTGGAACATGAGCAAGGGCGCATATTACAACATGCACAGACAAATGCCACTTACTCACGCAGAGAAATACAAACTACGAATTATTTGGTATTGGTATCCTCTGTATTGTTTAGGAGGGATCTCTTTCCTTTCATTCATTATTCTTGTAATAACTGGGACCGTTCTGGGAATATACTACGTCCCGGGTGGTGAAGGAGACCCTTCTCCTGCTTACGCAAGTATGCAGTTCATCATGACCCAACTACCATTCGGCTACATTATTCGTGCAGTACACCACTGGGGAACCCACTTCATGGTAGCATCAGTATTCTTACACATGTGTAGAGTATACTTCACCGGAGCATACAGAAATCCACGTGAGTTAAACTGGCTAATCGGAGTAGCACTGATGGCGCTAACGATTGTTTTCGGATATTCTGGATATTTACTGCCTTGGGACACATTGGCATATGGTGCTGCTGTTATTGGAATCAACTTAGCAAATGCTACACCGTTGATTGGTAAAAATATTGCAACTCTGCTATTCGGTGGTTCATCCTTATCACACCAAACAGTAACTAGAATGTACTTCATTCACGTATTCATCTTGCCAGTGATAGTTACAACACTGATTATCATACATTTGTTCATTGTATGGGTACAAGGAATTGCGGAGCCGCATTGATATTGGAGGGATAAGATTGGGATTAATCGACAACTTTGGCGCGGTGGCTTCTTCGTACATGGAGCAAAAACAGCAGTTAGAATCTGCAGAAGAAAAGCGAAAGCGTACTCGTTCCGGTCATGGTTTCTGGCCGCATGAAGTTCTACGTGACACTCTGATCTTCGGATTCATGATTTGCGTTCTACTGTTCTATGCTTGGTTGATTCCACCTCCGTTACACAGTGCAGCAGATCCTTTCGCACAAGCTGGGTTCGTGTTCCCTGATTGGTATGTATTGTTCTCATATGGATATCTAAGATGGGGTGAATACCTCCCTCAGTTTGACGTACCTTTGGGCCCTGTAGGAGATTTCTTTGGTCAACCTTCATTCCCATGGAACGCTGCTTGGTGGGGAGCATTCCTTACTGGAATCCCAGTGGGGATTCTTGCACTTCCTCCGTTCTTAGGTGGCCGTGAGAAAAGGCCTGTTGAGGACCCATGGTTTGCAAGCGCTGGAGTTGTCTACCTTGCCCACATATGGTTCATTTCTGTATTCTCAATCAATATTTTCTTGGAGTTGTACGGCAAGAATAGAAGTGACTTCTGTAAATTAGACAGTCATGGAGATTTACTGTGTGGGACAAGGGATCCATGGATTGCAGAATTGTTCAACATGATACCCTGGGTGATGACGGGAATTCTTCTTTGGATAATGATTTACTTTATTGCAAAATGGCTATTCAATAACGCATGGGGTGCAAGGTTCACTCCTGCTCACGGTAAGAAACTCATCGTTGGTGCGTTCATTGTTGCTACCGCTGCTAGCGTCGTAACTTATCCAGTCTATGATAATGGATTCTGGGACGCTAGAGGTTTACTGACTATTTCTGATTACGAGAAGTTAGAAGAAATGCGGTCCCAACCTACCGATGTCGAAGTTCATGAGAGAAATGAATTCATGGACCAACAAGGATTCGAAGGAGATATTGTACCCGCATCTGCATGGATGGAATGGACTATTTATCAACCCACGAGATATTACTTGATTGATTTCTCAGATAATAATGGCCATCAAGACCTCGATTCAGGAGTAAATGGCGCCACCGGTATAGAAAATTACACTGCAGATGGAACCATTTGGTCTACTGGTTCATTCAGTATTACAGACGATTATTGGCCTGAAGATACGGACTTCAAGACTGTGCCGGTTGACGCCACTTGTGCAACAAGAGCTAGTGAAGTTCTAATCGATGGAGGAGATTCAACATCAAGTATGATTCAATCTAGTCTTGTCATTACCGAAAGAAGTAGTGGCGATGTTGTAATCGACACTGACTGTAACAGCGGTGAAGCTGGAATTGAATTAGATTCAGGATTGTATGATTACGAATTCAGAGTCGAATCTACAGATGGTCTGCGGACCAATGATTCTGTAACTGTTGAAACTTTATTCATGATTCAAGCATTCCAACCCTTGCTACTGTACGATGATGATGCTGGAAATGGCCTCGGTGGTATGACTGTCGACCTTTCTAACTCACTAGACATGGAACTTGAAGGAGACAACATGGGAGTAATTGTGAACCCAACCTATCACACGAATCCTCTAGCATTGGACGCTAAGTTGACCTATGCTATGTTCATACCTTGTATCACTGCTGGTGCAATTGTATTCGTGGTTCTTAGAAATATGGCACGTGGATATGAATTCGAAATGAACAAGTGTTACGGTTGTGATCTTTGTGACGATGCATGTCCTGTTAGATTGTTCAACGCTGGTGACAAATTGAATATCATCTACAACTCATGGAACAATGAAGACGATGGTGTACCAATGTACTCTTGTCTAACCTGTACAGCATGTACAAACGCATGTCCACAACTAGTAGACTACGACTCCTACGTAGACATTCGACGCTCACTGATTGTTGGTGGCCCGGCTGCTGAAATACCTCACACTGTTCTGCAAGCAGTTCTTGCTGCTGAAGCAGAGGAAGAAAGCAATGCTGATTTCGTTTCCGTTGAAGAATATCCTATCGATTCCAATGTCGGATATTACCCGGGTTGTGTTGACTATCTAGACCAAGAAATGGTCTTTAGCCACCTGAACGAGGGCTCTATGGACCTCGGAGAAACAACAACAGCTGCATTCACCCTGTTCGAAGAAATGGGAACAGATGTATCTTATCTTGGACGAGACTTCCTAAAGTGCTGTGGTCACGACCAGAAATGGCAGGGACTAGATGAAGTATTTGAGAAATTGAAGGCTTACAACCAAAAGAAAATCGAAGCCTCTGGAATTGATACTCTAGTTTCATCGTGTGCAGAATGTTTCCGTACATTCGCTCGTGACTATGAACTTGAAGGTGTCAAAGTTATGCACACTACTGAGTTCCTAATCGAGAATGGATTCGATATGGAAATGAAAGCTGAAAACGACTTGACTGTGACCTATCATGACCCTTGTAGGCTCGGAAGGCAGATGGGCATCTATGAAGAACCACGCCAGTTAGTTGCTGGTGTAGAAGGCGTTGAACTCGTGGAAATGGAACACCATGGCGAGGATGCAATGTGCTGTGGAGTTTCAAGCATGATGTCATGTAATGAAAACGCAAGAGCGCTGAGAGTTTCTCGTATGGAAGAAATCCGAAATACTGGTGCAGATGTTATGATCACATCCTGTCCAAAGTGTGTATCACACTTTGAGTGTCTCAAGTTCGAAGGTGATGAGCGCCACGATATCGAAATTCTAGATGTGGTTTCATTCCTGGCTCGTCAAGTTGAAGCGAAGAAATCTATTGCTGAAGATGCAACAACTCAATTCGCTCAATGTTCTGTAGATTTTTCAGTTGAAGCATAATCTGCGACTTAGACTAAATGTCGGGTCAAACTTGATTTATGACAAGTTTGACAATGGTCTATGGACTATGACAGCCTAACACTACTTGACCTCAAGACCATGTGCAAGGAAAGAGGTTTACGAGTTAGTGGAAACAAGGCTGAAGTTGTCATACGCTTGATGGAGGATGATGAATCTAAATCTCCACAGCCAGCTCCGAGTCCACAACAAAATGTGCAACACATGCAACAACAAATGTATGGTGGCCAACAACCTCAGATATTCATTACAAACAACACAACTAATGTTGTTCAAATTACAGGTATTGGGATTGTCATGTATGGATTCTTTAGAGCCGCTGTTGCAATATTATTCAGCGAGTGGCAAGCAGAAGAGTCATTCTTTGCACTAGTGATTGGTATCGCATATATTTTCGGAGGTATATTGTCGGTACAAGGATATAGAATCGGACTGCAAATCACCCTAATCACACTAGTAATTTCAGGAATGTTATCCTTGGCCTACCATGATGAAGTAAGTCCGCTTTCAGTTGGCATGGGGGGCATTTGGCCAGTTGAATTATCCTTAATCTGTTCAGGATTCTGCATACTGGTTGTCGCAATGCCATTATTCACTGCAGCGCCCTCAAATTTCAGAGAAGGGACTCCAAATTATCTCAGAACCGTAGTTGGCATGGCGGATTTTGTATCCCCCGTACCGTTGGTTTTGGGAGATAGGAAAAACGAAGACATCGAAGTCAAAGTTGTAATCAATTGTGTTCATTGTGATTCCCCACTTAAGGTACCACAAGGATATAGTGGAAATGTCAAATGCCCATCTTGTGGAGAAAAGTTCCAGGTTAAGTGATCAGGGCGATTCGTCCTCTTCCATTCCCCTAATCTCATAATTTGATGGGAATAGAGCAACGATTACTCCTGCGATTAAGAATCCAAGACCCATTCCAAATTCCTGTTGAACAAACAAAAATTCCAAGGCAAAAACCACCAATAGCAAACCGCCAATATTTGATACCCAAACTAGAGTCTTGAATGTGGATAGCGATACACCGGTAGTGTTTGGACCTCTATTTGGACCAAATTCTCCACCGAATCTTTGGGCACCTTCGTGTTCTGGTTGTTTCGACATATTATCACCTATCTATCATTGTAATTGCATCGGTTGGGCATGCTAAAACACATAGCCGACATCCTGTGCATGCGTCACGAATTATCCTTGCCTTACGATTGCTAGGGACTTCCAGCAAAGGAGAAACCATGTCTTTGAAGTATAATTCAATAGCATCATCATCGCAAACTATCGTGCATTGGTCACAACCAATGCACAGATTCTCGGTTACCCAAGCGACTGTTCCATCGCCTCCCTTAATCGATGCTCTACGCTCACCTTTCTGTCTAGCAAGTGAAATCGCTATGCGTTCAGCCTCAGCTTCACGCCGCTTTGCAAGATCATCGCGAGAGGTCATTCAGCCGCCTCCAGCGGGTGCTTACCTTCAAACCTCTCCACACTTAGATTCACTAACAAATCACCTAGGCAGTAGAATGCGCCAACGAGTAATGGTGGATTCCAGGCTGTTAATCCGGTCCATGGAACTTCATTGGCCCACGTCCAATTAGCAAGATAAGTGCCCCACAATTCCATCAATAGTGCAGCCCAAGCCATTGTTGCGTAAAGAGCGGGTTGCGGACCCCATTTTGTGAAGGCAAGAACTAGCAAAAGTAGAATCACACCGGATGTGTCTCCCCCTGTCCAAACACCGTAGAAAACTAAGGGAATAAAGGGAAACAAACTAATCATTGCCTTTTTTACTGGAAGATAAGCACTAATTCTTCTTCCTGCATCAAACAAAAACCAATGCCCTACAGGAACAAATAATGGCATCAAACCTCTTTGGTATTCGTAAATCAACCAAACTTCCGAGAAAAATAATTCCATAGGAGTTGCAAAAGCCAAAACGGTAATCATCTCGATTCTTTCCTTCCTAGCTGCATTTTTGAACAGCCAAACGAACAAACCAATACACCATATGTTGACTGGCCATTCAGCATATTCTGCACTAACATAGAGACCAATAACAATAGTTAGTGCATAGATTGCAACTCTATTCATGGAATCACCATCATCGCATTTCGATTGAAACACCTTCTGAACGCATTACTTCAATCACAAGTTGAATCACATCTTCAGGCAGGTCTTCAGGGGCATAAACTCCTGAGCCAAACATATCTGGCCGGTCTATCCAAGCAATTACACAACATGCAGTAACTAATCCGGTTGTCCTAGCCATACTAGAATCACCATTCTTACCTAAATCTTCTATGATCCAAGTAATCTTTTCATCACTTGAAGAAATCACTACTTCCATCCATGTGAATTCGGAACGTAGTGGGTCTAGAGCCCAAGCATCAACGAGTTCCTCTGGACTCAATTTGCTATTTTGGTACTTTTGAATATGACCAGGCCATCTAACGGTATACTCACCCATCTTCTTGGCAGGCATGGCTAGCAGTGAACGTAATCCATCCGTTAGGAAGGCTTCCATCTCTCTCCCATTAGCGTCAATTGAATGTAAATCCGTCATTGCAGGAACTTCGATTTGTTCACTTTGCTGAATGACTCTAGCAGGTCGAGTGTATTCTGCAATGACATCATGAGGAGAAAACGGTGCCATGTATGACCATTCTTCATCTGGTAGTTGTGGATTACCTCCGACTTTGATACTGACTTCATCGAGATGTCCAAATTTACGTAATGCAGAGGATACGAGCATATTCGATAAACCAGGAGCAATTCCAACATCCCACAAAATCGTGCTTGACACACCATCCAATAAATCAGGAGTTGATTCACTAAATGACAAATCCACTATTCTCTGACCTGTATCTTTTAGAATTGAGGTCATCTTATTACCGAGAGAACCCGGTAGCATATTCACTATGAGATCTGCATGGCTGTGATCGGCAGACAATGCATTACACAAATGAAAATTTGCTTGCGTATCACGTTCTTCGATATCGTACAAATGGACATCCAATTCTGCCTCTACTAATCGCCTAGTCACAAAGGAACCTACTAGGCCACCTCCCAAACAATGAATTCGCAAATTAACCCTCCATCTGTTTTTGTGATTCTGCACCCATGGCTAGCATTGACAATTCTGAAACAAGTGCATGCCAGCCATGAGCATGTTCTCCAAATTGCTTTCCTACTTCACTGTAAGATTTGAATTCGGCTGATGGAGAATTTAGATTTTCCATCTCTCCTTTCTTTGAATTGATTCTATAAAACCAAGACGCTGCTTCCCCGTCCACAAGATATACAACAGGCTCAACTGGAGCGCCTTCATCAGTATTTATTACTGTAGGAACACCTTCTTGAATAAGGAAATTCTCTACATCTACTCCGCCTTTAGAATACATCAAACGCTTGAATTTACGATTTGATAAATTCAGTAATTCATCGCCACTTGTTACAGCCATTATTCCTAATCCGTAAGTTCCTCTATCATTTTTGATAAAAGCCACAGGTTGTCTTTCGATTCCAAGTTGCTCGTATTTAGCTGTAATTCTTGCGAGGAACTCATCTACTTCTGCAGCAAGTATTTGTCGACAGGTTTCTTTCTCGAGGCACTTGTCTTCTGAAACAAACCATGTAGTCATCAAATGCCATGGATCAATATCTAGGATTTCTGAAATCTCATCAACATAACTTTGTAGACACTGATAGTGTTCACTCTTTCTTCTTCTCTGCCATCCCATGTGTGGAGGTGGTGAAACTTGATGTGTACCAAGACCAGCAACCATTCCTTCAGTTAGATCGTTGTTGAGAAGTACAAGACAAGGTTTCTCGCCTTTTACCAACAATTGCTCTCCTGAGACTTCAACAGTATCCAATTTCAGAGGGCCAGAAATTCCTGCTAATGAGCCATGTCCTTCCAACTCAGGTGAACCAACCGTACACCTAAATCCGGCTAAAATAATCAGCCGCTTAATCGTTGCAACATTCTCAACATATCCGGGATTTCTAGTGTGAGATTCAGGATACAAATGAACCCATGTGCACCCTTCGTGTTTCCGATTAATGTGATTCTTCAATAGTTGAGCAATGTGGACTTCATCCTCAGGGGAGGTATTATTGAATCCTGCAGGAAAGTGATTCGCATCTACAACTGCAACCTTCCAACCTGCATCTCTAATGTCGACACTCCCGTAAATTGGTATAGGCACCTCTGCACGTTTTTGAGCCATCCACTGGCTGATCTTTTCTCGATTCTCCTCGAGGCGTTGCTTCAAGTCATGAACAAAAGTCATCCAATCACCTCATCCAAAAGAGAAGATGCATCACCATTTCTTCTAGTTCTACCACCATCAAGAATATGCATAGCCTCAAACAAACCTAACCCGATTGCGATGTCAGGTTGCCTTAGTAACGCCTTCTCCATGCTAGGATGACGGGCGGCTATGTCTTGAACCCGTGGTTGAAGTTCTGCAAGTACTTCGTCGATTAATTTCGGGGAAGTTGCTCTACCTGCTGGCAACTTTGGACGCCTGACAATCTCAGATGGTAAGTCTGTCAAATCTGCCGCTTTCCTCAAGGCTGCTTTCTCCTCTAAATTTGATGGCAGCCTCCAATCCATTGGTAATTTATTCGAAGCATTACGGTGACTGTGTCCAAGAAATGGTACGCGCACCTCAAGACCATGCGCCATAGAATGTCTGTCGACTAACCTTAACTGGAAATTCGATAACTGCCCATGGTCTAATTCAAATTGTAAAAAATCCTCCAAACTTACACAGTGATTTTCTGGTGAGTGATTTTCAGCCCACCATTGTTCTCCTTCAAGATTGGAAAGATTACAATTTAATTCATCAAGTCGTGATTGGATATCAATTGCATGGGATTTGAGATCACGATAACGAGGGTAGCCAGCATGAAGTTCATCAGCACCTTGACCGCACAAGCCGACTGTTACCGATTCAGACATCTTTGCAAATAGTGGTTGGAAAAACAATACTGTAAGGTCTAAATCTTCGCCATGCCAAGCCAAATCCGGAAGTCTAGAGTTGAATGAATCCTCTTCGAGAAGATATTGATGATGTTCTAAATCTAGGCTTGATGCGACTAATTCAGCAGCCTGCCAGTCGGGATTATCTTCACTTTCTGCGACCGTCCAACATGCAGGAACAGGCTGCTCTGCTCTTTGTGCAGCCTCCCTTGCAACAGCACAAACCAAACTAGAATCTAAGCCTCCCGATAATACAATTCCTACCGGGACATCTGCCATCAGTCTGTCCTTGACACTCTCAACAAATGATTCCAGTAATCCCTCAGGGTCATTCCATGATGTAGCAGGGCTCACAACCTGCTTTTCAAATCTAGAAACACTTGTCATTAATGGAATGCCATCAACTAATTCCCAAACTTCAACAGTACCAGGGCGAACTTGATGGACATCTGCGAATAGCGTTGTTGCATCCAGTGGATATTCCCAAGCAATTCTTGCACGCATTGCTAAATCGTCAATTTTTGGAATGTATTCTTCATGCGCTCTTAGAGCCTTAGCTTCTGAAGAAAATAATAGTGTATTATCGATAATTGTACGCATTAATGGTTTGATTCCAACCGGATCTCTAGCCAAGATTAATTGTTCATTAGACCATAATGCAAATGCAAACATGCCATCTAACTTTGATACCCATTTGGCATGGTGATTCGCATCACCCTTTCCATTGTGTAGAGACAAAACCACTTCACTATCCCCATTTGTGGTATATCGATACATTTTATCGCGCAATGAAAGGTGATTGTAGAATTCGCCATTTACTACAGCCACTTTACCAGGGCCGTAAATCGGTTGAGGTGAGCCTGCAATGTCAAGGATTGCCAAACGAGAATGGGCAAGTCCGCAATAATCGTCCGAGAAAATTCCATTTCCATCTGGGCCACGATGTTTCATGAGCCGATTCATGCGTGATAGTACGGCTTGGTCCGGCTGACCGAGCATACCGCCTATTCCACACATATCTTGCGCTATACCTATTCATTCAAGATATCTTGCTTTGATTCAATTCACCAAAGTGGATATACGAACATAGTTACCATCAGTAAGATAAATGACAATAAAAATGTTAGCAGATAGGTACTCTGAGGAGGGTCTGCGGAAGGAGCTTCTTCACTCATGGCGTCTCACCTATACATTGGCGGTACGATACGCCATTTCAACATAATGGTTCTACATCCAAGGGACAAGCATTATTGTAGCAGACAAAGGAATTAGCAGCATCGTTGCATTATCATCTACCCATCGCAACCTTGGCCACTCTGCAGCCACACACAATGGCCCCATCACCACTGCCATCCATAATGGAGTATCTACTTGGAATGAACAAGCAATCCAAATTAGAGCGATGAAAATTGAGCCATAGAGGAATACCGCCTTAGATTCTAGACCCATTCTACGTATCTCGCCTAAGAATGGGTCACCTAATGACAATGACAGAATGAGTGGCCAAACAAACTCTGGATGTTCCGGTAAAATAAGGAAAGTCATTCCAACTGCAAAACCACCCCAAGCCAATGCGCTTACCTGTTTAGATTCATAATCACGTTGACCAAAAATGGTGATTCCTAATTTCAATCGAAGCGCTTCACCAAATACCAAAACAAGTGTCAAAAACGAAACAACTTGAATTACAGTAATAGAAAAGTAATCAGCAATTTTTTCTCCAAATTCGAAATAAATGAATGGAATTATCGACATCCCAATGTGGAAGCCTCTTCTGAACATGTGCCCATACATCCCACCAACAGAGTGGTCTACCGGATCTGTCAATTCAATTTGGTCGCTCATTGAGTTCCCTCAGTGCAGCATCGAGCGTTAACCCTTCTTCAGACATGCGGTCAAGAATAGCCTCGAAATGGGGATTTGATGTGAGAATGGATTCATGCGCCATGAGTAATTGTTGACGGTTACGAGCGCGCTTAGATGATGTTCTTACATCTAATCTAGTAATTAGTTCAGATAAATCATCCAAACCTTCTCCGGTTACGGCACTAGTCTTGAGAATCGGTGGGGCATCCGATGTTAATCCAAGTGAAATTGTCAAATCATTTACAACCTTGTCAGAGCCATCTAAATCAGATTTGTTTACCACAATTAAATCCGCTAATTCCAATAAACCTGCTTTTTCAGCTTGAATGCCATCGCCTCTGGCAGGACCTTCTACCACAACTATTCGATTTGCAATCGCAGCACAACGCATTTCTGCCTGGCCCGCACCTACGGTCTCAATAATTACTAAATCGAAATTGCTGACTAATAAATGGCTTGCTAGGTCACGAATTATAGAAGGTATTGAGCCACTAGAAGATCTTGTAGCCACGCTACGAACATAGATAGAATCCGATTTGGTTTTGTCATCTAAAACACTCAATCTTATACGGTCCCCTAGGAGTGCACCTCCACTGAGTGGTGATGTAGGGTCCACAGCCAAAACTGCAATATTTTTTGCTGGTGCTAACCTATGCAAGATTGAATCTACAATGCAAGATTTGCCAACTCCTGGCGGACCAGTTATTGCAATTACATCGCCCTCTACATACGATTCAACTTTCATCTCGCCATTTTCAATGGCAGATAGCTGCCTAGCGAGTGTTCTGCGATCCAATCACTCACCCCAGAACCAACCACTATCCGAGCCTACACCACAATCCTTGGTTGATGCCTCTTCGACAAACTCCAAGATTTCAGTAGAAGGGGTGCCAGGGCCAAAAATTGCTCTTACTCCAGCAGAGAATAGCGGAGGTCTGTCAGATTCAGGTATGATTCCTCCGCCAAAAACGATAACATCATTCAATCCAGATTCTCTGAGTAACGAACATATCTTTGGGAAAAGGTGACTATGAGCACCAGAAAGCGAAGATAAACCCACAAAACGTGCATCTTCATCCATTATTGTGCGAACAATTTGCTCCGGAGTTCTACGCAAGCCTGTGTAGATGACTTCATGCCCACCATCTCTGAGGGCTCTTGCAACAACTTTAGCACCACGGTCATGACCATCAAGGCCGGGTTTTGCTATGACAATGCGCTGCCTTCCGCCCATATTCGGCTGTGTGTAGGGGCGTCTATGAAGTGCTTGCGGTGTAGAAATGCTCACAAAACCCCTAAAGACGGTCTAACATTTTGACAGATTGGCGAAGACATGATGGGTACCGAGGATAGACTAAGGGACCTGCGAGCAAGAAAGGCTCGTGTGGAAGCTGGAGGGGGCCAAGCAAGGGTTGATGCGCAGCATAATCGCGGTAAAATGACCGCTAGAGAGCGCCTAGAAATGCTTCTTGACGAAGGTTCATTCCAAGAGATTGATGCTTTAGTAGAACACAGATGTCGTGACTTTGACATGGATAAGAATGTGATTCCCGGAGATGGAGTCGTTACAGGGCATGGAACTGTCAATGGAAGAGAAATTTTTGCTTTCGCTCAAGATTTCACCGTTTATGGTGGAAGCCTTGGAGAGATGCATGGACTAAAAATCTGTAAAGTTCTAGATATGGCTTTGAAAACTGGTAGACCCGTCATTGGACTGAATGACAGTGGAGGTGCTAGAATTCAAGAAGGTGTAGCTAGCCTAGGTTCTTACGCTGAAATTTTCTTCAGAAATGTAAGAGCCAGTGGAGTTGTACCCCAAATTAGTGTAATTATGGGACCATGTGCTGGAGGAGCAGTCTATTCTCCAGCCATCACTGATTTCGTAATCATGGTCGATAAGACTGCACACATGTTCATTACCGGACCAGAAGTAATCAAGACTGTAACAAATGAAGAGGTGTCTTTCGAAGATTTGGGTGGCGCTAGCACTCATGGTAGTAAGTCAGGAGTGTCGCACTTTACCGCAGAAGATGACCAAGGAGCAATCGATTTGGCAAGAGAACTCGTGGACTTACTTCCATCCAACAATATGGAAAAACCGCCTCAAAAGAAAACCAGTGATTCTGCTGATCGTATATGCGAAAAATTGGATTCAATAGTTCCTGAAGACCCAACTAAGCCCTATGACGTAAGGAATGTGATAACAGAAATTCTTGATGATGGGGGATTCCTAGAAGTTCAAGAGAATTGGGCTGGCAATATTGTCGTTGGATTTGGGCACCTTAACGGTTCAACCGTCGGAGTTGTAGCCAACCAGCCGAAGATTCTGGCTGGATGTTTGGATATTGATGCAAGCGATAAGGCTGCGAGATTTGTTAGATTCTGTGATGCATTCAACATCCCTCTAATCACATTAGAAGATGTTCCTGGTTTCTTGCCGGGAACCAATCAAGAATGGGGAGGAATTATTCGACATGGTGCTAAACTTCTGTATGCATATGCTGAAGCAACTGTTCCCAAATTGACGGTAATACTCAGGAAGGCATATGGTGGTGCATACGATGTAATGTCATCAAAGCATATTCGTGGTGACTACAATGTTGCTTGGCCAAGTGCAGAGTTAGCAGTCATGGGCGCTGAGGGCGCAGTACAAATCATCCACAGAAGAAGATTACAGAATGCACGTGACCCTGAAGGAGAAAGGGGCAGACTAATCGAAGATTTCGAAGAAAAATTTGCAAACCCGTACAAAGCGGCAGCACTCGGATATCTCGATGATGTAATCGAACCTAATCAGACCCGTGAAAGGCTATGCAAAGCGCTAGGAATGCTACTTGATAAGGAAGAAATGAGGCCTGCTAGAAAGCATGGCAACATACCATTGTGAGGGATTATATGACCGATATAGAAACACTGCGCATGGCTGCGATTGCAGCAGTTTTGGCAGCATCATCTAGCCGTGCCGACCCTTCGCAATCCGGAAGAAATCTAGGAGAGTCGTGGGCTCAGGACCACCGTAGGATGAACATGGGTCTATCTTCTCTAATGCAACATAGGAGTTCACGCTCCCCCTGGAGGTAAGAAGTATGGGTGATATTCGCAAAGTGATAGTTAATGGAGAAGAGTTCGAAGTTGAACTTGACCAAGATGGAGACACTTGGACTGCGGTAGTGGCTGGAGAAACTTTTGAGATTAGCGTCCCTGATGCAGGACCAGCCCCCAAGCAAAGAAGATCTTCTGGCGGAAAATCGAAGAAATCCGGAAAGGTTAGTGCCAATATTCCTGGCAAAGTAGTAACCGTTGAGGTTTCTTTGGGAGATGATGTTGAAGAGGGACAAGTCGTCATGATTCTTGAAGCCATGAAAATGCAAAACGAGATTCAAGCTCCTGTCAGCGGTACGGTTACTGAAATTCATTGTGAAGAAGGACAATCAATAGAAGCGAATGTCCCGCTATTGGTAATCACTCCGCCAGAATCTGAAGATGAGGCGTGATAAATTACAATCATTAAAGCCGGACGAGATTTTGGGTGAATTCATGGGAGAAGATTCGGTTTGTGATTACCCCGGTTGTGGGGAAGTTGGAGAAATCGTTTCTAGACTATCTCCGGAAGGTTATCTAGTCGCTACTGGAAAGAAAGCATATTCTTTCCGAGA
>CEVP01016071.1_pt1 | contig 15250 bp, 16 predicted proteins | sample 427071 | NCBI WGS metagenome assembly CEVP01 (sample SAMEA2623808, study PRJEB7988) | marine metagenome | isolation source: saline water (ENVO:00002010), including | reverse complement strand
TTATGGTCTTCGTGTCCTTCTTCAGTAACAATTTCTAAGTCTTTAGTTGGAACTTGTTTTTCAATTCCGTGATGAAACCAAACATCATACCATTCAACCATACCTTTTTTATCTGGGTCAGCGTGCATAGAGTGTATTGTATTACCTCTACCCCATTTTTCGTGTACTACATTTTTTGCACACATATGCCAATGATTGGCTGGGTTAGGTGAATCTTCTAGTTTCTTTTCTTCTAGAGTTTCTTTTTTAGGTTCAACAGATTCTTTTACTGCATCACCCCATACTTTTTTTAGAGCATCTCTCATAGTATCAACTCTAAAATATGCGTTTTCATTTTTAGACATTTTTGATTCCTTTTCAGTTTCTTTTTTCATTGCTTTAGATATTGCTTTTCTTTTCTTGTGAAGAAATTTATCACTTGAATCAACATCTCCATCATTATCAATATCTTTATCTTTTCTATCGTCAAACTTTTTCTTTACAGCGTCTTTATTTACTGGGTCTAATTTTTTCTCGTAAACAGATAACACGGCATTTTCCAAAGTTCCATTTTTTGTATCAAAATACTTTGTCATTAATTTTCTCCTTGTTTCTCACGACTCGCATCTGTAACATCTTTAATTTTTGCTCTTTGCATAATTGTGTCGTGTTTATCTTTCATTCTCTCTTTTTCTCTATTAATCAATTCTTTGGCGGCATCAGTAGCATCACCTTCCATCATACCAATATGTGATTGAACTCTTTTGGATTGACCTAAATGCATTTTAGATGCAGCTCTTAATTCATCACAAATAGTATCTAGTGTTTTGTTTTCTAAATCTAATTTATCAATACGAACTGCCTGACTTAAATGTTTTTTAGATGCACCTTTAAGTTCTTCAACAACTTTTTTCATATCCTCTAAATCACCTTCTTTTTCCATAATAACACTTTCTTCAATAGGGTTCAGAATATAATCTCTCATTTTATTCATACTGTTTGATGCAACTGCAAGTTTATTAGTCCACCAAGTTGGTAGTGAACCTTCCTTATCCATAGAGTTTAGTTTACTCATAATCTCATTTGCATCTTCAATAACTGTTTTGCATTTTCTAATCATTGATGGAACATCACTATGTCCATCTTCATTAAGTTCTTCTTTTAATGCTTTTTCAACACCTTTGGAACTATCTTTACCATATTTCTTTTCAAGTGCCTTCATTAATTGTTTATCAAACTTCTTAACTTCAGGGCCCTTTGTAATACCTTTTTTTTGTAATTCACGATAATATTTAAAAAGTGCTGGTGCTTTGAGTTCTATAAAATTACCCACCTCTATTCTTGCCTGTAAAGGGTCTGGATTTTTTCTTTTCATAAGTTGAGCAATCCTTGCAACTATAGCTTCTTTCGGAGGTAATGCTTGAACATATCTAGATTCATTGGTTTCTTTTTTTGCCATCTTTGTTGCAACTGCCATTTTAACTTGCATACCTTTTTCTTTACCATATCTTTTTTCAAAATCTTTTAAAGGTAAATCTTTTGCAATCTCTTCTCTGCGTTTCAACTCATTTGGAGTCAGTGTTCTTTCCCTAACTTGTTGATACATCTCTGTCATAGTTTTTCTATATGTTGTCATAACTTTTCCTAATTATCAACCTTTGCACCTTTTCTCCACTGAAAACAACTCCAGTATCGTGCTTTTGTTTTTGGGCCAGGATTATCGCAATTATGTCTTGCTCTAAAACTTTTTAATCTGCCTGGGTCGTCCCTCTTAATCTCCATATTTGGGTCACCGAAAGTCACTTTAACTACATTACCTTTTTCATTTTTTACATAAACACCAAACTTTTTATTACTTCCACTAGGTAGTCTAAATGGGTCATTTAACTTAACTTTACGACCTTGATATTCAGATTCTACTATCTCTAGTTTCTCTATATATTTATCTTCTAAATCTTCTTTAGAAATCTTTGACCTCATGCGATTATAGGTTTCTTGGAGTTTTTCTTCCCATTCATCTTTGTATCTTTCTTGATACTCTTTTCTAGTAGACGGTCTTTCAAACCACTCTTGTATATTGGATTCACTCGCAACCTTTGACTTGACTGACTGTTCATAGTCTTGGCCTGGTGTAACATCAAATGTATGTCTAGCATAAGGTTCTCCTATTTCATATGATTCTTTCTTCTTTTTCTTTTTAGATGCTCTTGCTTGTTTTTGTAAATCTGGGTCTGCCTTACCACCAGTTAACATTGAGTTCACTCTTGCAAATGCCCATTGTTGTGGTGTAGTGCCTGGTCTGTGTCCAGTTCTCCAAGCTGCAAGTCCTCTATCATAACTCTTCTTTAAAATACCATAAGGAACACCAGTTTGTTGTGATTTCTTAACAAGACCAGCAATCTTCTCAGTAAGATTTACAGATTCATCTATTTCAAAATCAACTTTAGCTGCAAGGTCAGATGGTAATTTACCTTTTTTTACTAAACCATTAATGTAATATGCGATATCTCTTGCTTCAATACCCTTTACCATTTGTCCTAATGCACTAGCAGGATTTCTATGTCCTTGTTTATGCATTTGTACATACATTTTAAGTATCTTATCATAACCTTTAGGGTGAGTCATTTGATGTATCTTATCATAGATTTTTCTATAATAAGGCATTTCTTTTATATCAGTTTCTTCACCTTTTGCTCTTTTTAATTGTGCTGGTGTAGGTGCTCCTTTTTCGCCAGGTTTTCTCATTTTCTCACCAGAACCTTGTTTTATTCTTTGTCTTTTTTTATGAATGTTTTTCCAAAGACTTTCATCAATCTCAAGTTGTTCTTTTAATGCCTTTAATAAATCTTTATATGACTTTGAAATTTTACTTTGAAACTTTTCTTTGTCTGCTGGTTTCTTCATAGAATCATATTTTGTTTGAACTGCTTGTGCAATCTTAGATGAAACTTTTACTTTCTTCTTATCCATAAATTGTACTGGAAAATTACCTCGTAAAGATACAGACTTTCTTAATTGCATCATAATATTTTTATCTGCAGCTTTGATATCATCATCTGTTGCAAAATCATCAACATCTGCTGGGTCTATTCTTCTTTCACCATACATCTGTTTAAACTTTTTAGTATACTGTGATGGTTTAGTTTTCTTATCTTTATCACCAGGCGCTGGTTTGTATGCGTTAGGATTATCATCGTCCATTTTCGCTCCCTTCGTAAAATGGGCATCTCTTGCCTTTTTAGTAGATACAGACATTCCTTTTTTATCACCTACACCTTTTGCATAATACTTTGCTGGTTCTGTGCCTGGACTGTCTTTTATATCTGGGTCTTGTTTAACTTTTTTTATTTTTTTTGCTTCTTTTATTGAATGAAGAAATGATTTATATACATTATCACCATCTGTGTATTGTACATAGTTTGTTCCTCTTCTAATAATCTCACCACTAGTTCCATCATTTATATTTTCTACCAAGTCTCCGATTTGATAGATTGCACCTCTGACATATAAATCTCTTTCAATTTCATCATCAGAGTATTTTGAATTCTCTTTTAAGTTCATACCTTTCCTCACATCCTTGAATAATTGATTACCATTTTTAAAACCTCGTGGTAATCCTTTTTGAAATGTATCATAATCATTATTGGTTGCAGCTGCCCTCATCTTAGATGCACTCATTCCAGTAACACCTTCTGCATCTGGGTCTCTTTCACCAGCACTAAAAATTTGTATAGTATCAAAATCATAAAAACCGTGTCTTTTTTCTTGACCATTATATGTTGTCAATAGTTTTTTAAACTCTGCAACTCTATCCGAACCAACCACCATATTTAATTCTACATAACCTTGTTGGTGAAAATAAACTGCAATATCTAAAACTGTTTTTAATTTATTATTTGCGATTATGTTTCTTTTATGTTTTGGAAACATATCTCTCATATATGCAACTTTCTTTGCAAGTGGTAAAGGGTCTTTCTTATTGTTCTGAGAATGTGATGGGAATATATAATAGTCATCACCACCAGCAATCTTCTTGACTTTCTCTATTAGTTTTTCGTGACCAGTTGTTGGTGGATTAAATCTACCAAATGTAAATACAACTGATTCAGTTGCTTCTGAAAAAGTTCTAAACGATTCGTATTTAATAACCTTATTGGGTGTTTTGAAGTTTTGTTTTCTCATAATGGTCTTGTTTGTTACTTCTATCTCATTACCTTTTGTTTTAATAACAACTGGTAAATTTAAATTAGTTGACATATCTTTTAAAACAGCTTGTATGTCTGGGTTGTTTATTATATTTCTTGCTTTGTTTTTTTGAATCTTTTTAAAAAACCTTTGTAGTTCAGATACTTTAATCTCTGGACTATTTCTTGGGTCATTCATTCTATCTACAAAGTGTTTAGTAAATTCTATATCAACTCCATATTTTTTTAATATTCTATCTGCAAATTTTTCTAAATCATTTATATCCTTTCTTGATACATCCTTTTCTAATAACTCTCTAAGTTTCATTTCCAACCTCTACTATTGGTTCACTACCATATGTGTCTATGTAATCACCTTTAGATGATTTCATATATTTTCTTGTGGTAACATCTTTTACCAACATACCATTTTTTAAAGTGTAAGTGATATATTTTGCTACAATTACACCGTCTTTACTTCTATTAATATGTTCTTTCATAGGCCCTTCTTCAATCATTATTTTGCTCTCATTTTTGCAATTCTCTCTCTATCTGCAATTCTAACTTTTCTTTCTTGTTTCTTCGCAATCTTGTTAATCTTCTTTTTAACATTAGGTTTAGATAAGAAGTTTTGAGTTATCTGTGCTTTTCTTTGCATTGGTAAACTTCTATATGGAAGTTTGTATATCTTTTGCACTAACAAATCAATCGCTTTCTTTCTTGCAATTCTTTTTATTGCTTCTGGTTTTTTATATCTTTTTAATGACCTCATTCTTTTCTTCACAAACATTGCAGATTTTGCTCTTAACTTTCTTCCTGCCTTTCTTGCTCTTTGTATGAACTTAGAAATCGCAGTAACTTCGTCAAGATTTTCACTATCCATAATCTCAACAATCTCTTGGTCTATGGAATACATATCTCTCACATCATCATCTAAATCCATAACAAACTTTTTTAACTCTGTAAATGTTTTCATTTGTTCATTTCCTTTGTTTTCTTTTTCATCTTCTCTATATAAGCACGATAGATTGCAGCCTCTTTTGTTTTACCAGCAACTTTTGCTCTTTGTTCCATCGCAATCGCAGCTTGTATTTTGTGTGCGTGTTTTCTATTACTACTATTTATTTTCTTTACACTTGCCCTTGCAGTCTTTTCATCTTTAAATCCTAGTCCGTGTATTGTACCTTTAGGATTCTCATCTGTATATAAATCAGAATGTTTATCAGACCCTGCTGGTTGACCTTTCTTTCTAGGTATTCTTGGTGCTTCTATAAATTGTTTAAATGTTTTCATTAAAACTTTATATCCTTTTTAAAACTTACATCTGGTTCTGCACCTAGAAACTTCATCAAACTATTCACACCCTTAGATATAAATGATTTAACTTTGTTTATGACACCACTAAATAAAGATTTAACTTTCTTTTTTATAGTATCAATAATACCCTCTGAAATATCTTCTTGTTTATCACTTGTCATACTATTGACAATCAAAGATACAACTGACCAAAAATTATATTCACCAGTCTTTTCACCTTTTACTTTTCTAGAAGATGTTTTAAATCTTGCTTGTAATCTCATTGCATTTGCAATCTTTTGACAATATGCATCATCATCAACACTATGAATCTCAACTTTAGTACCAGTATTATTTGCAACAACCATAAACTCAGCTGCACTTTTACTATTACGACCATACTTTTCATATCCAGACATTGCTTCTCTTGCAAATGCGATTTTAAATTTATCTGACTCTTCAAATAAATTTCCTAACTCTCTCATACAATCTTTATGTGCCTTTTCTGCTGAGTTAACAACTGGGTTATCACCTTTTTTTATTATTGGTCTTAATTGACTAGGTGCAAGTGTACTCGTAACAAATGACTCAAAAACATCATTAACTTTTTTAAATTGTTCTGACTTTGATAACTCTGGTGTAGATTTTAACGCACCATAAAATGTTGCAGTTGATTCTGATTTACCACCAGACATTAATTGTGCTAATCCAATTTTTAAAGATATTCTTTTATCACCTATTAATATATCAGTTTTAGGTGTTGTATCTGTTGCACCATATGATTTCCAAAAAGGTGTTAATTTAGATTTTGCACGACCATATTGTTCTGCCTTTGCATTTTTATTTCCAAACTTCTTTGCGATTGCATTTGCAATTAACTCACCAGTTTGTATTGCAGACTTATTATTTTGTAACATATCATAAACTTTTGAACTTATGCCTGATGATGGTACATCTAATTTCTTTTTATTATTATTGTGCCAACCAATAACAATAGCTGCTTCATAATCTTCTGCTTTTAATTTTTGTTCTTGTAAAATAAATTGTTTAAATTTTAACATAATATATTTCCTTTCAATTTTTTAATTATTATTATCTTACAGTTACTATATTTAAATCTATTTGTCAAGTCACTTATCCCAATTCTTTATTGCAGTAAAGTTATTAAAACTAAACTCCATTCTATCAACAAGTTTTACGGCCTTACCATCATTATTAATTGCAACATAACCTTCTGGATTTGTAACCTTAAATCCATTTTTCGTTTTTATAAAGGTGTCCGTTAGTTGTTTAACTGAATTCAACTTTTTAACAATTAACATCTTTGCGGCCACAAGGGCTTGTTGAAAAGAAATGACACTTTCTATATTTCTGATATGTTTCTTAAACTCTCTCAGATACTCGTTCTTATTTCTTTCAATCTTTTCTTTTGCACCGAGTGTCTTTACTTTGTCTTTATTCTTATCAAAATGATTTGCAATGTGGTCAAGATATCCTTGAGCGTGTTGTCTTACATTTTTGATAGTTTGTCCTTCTCTTACTTTTAAATTATTATATGTTTTCAGAGAAGCACCAGACAAATTCCCTACCATTGAATTTTGAAGTCTAATAAACTTCTCTAACAATGATGAATTTATTCGTCTAAAAATCTTACCTACTGTTGATAAGTATGATGTTACTTCATCTGTTTCTGATTGAGTAAATGTTGCTTTACCAGAAACATCTTTAAATGAAGCATTATCCATCCATACACTATCTATCTTTTTTAATCCTTTTATGTCCACTCCAAATTTTGCTGACATTGATGGTAGATTATCACCTTCGTAGGTTGTGTGCCATACGACTCCAATTTTTGCTTTAGAGATTTGTCCACTAAGTTCACTGCCCATAGGTGTAGCATACACGATAGTATTAGGCTGAAAAGAAATAAAGGTTTTATCATCAATTTTCTCCTTTTTTAAATCTTTTTGGGTAAACATCAAGTCACCTTGAATTACATTTTTTATTCCCAGTTTTTTAAATTCTTTGAGTGCGATTGCAAACTTATCTTTTAAATCACCAGAAACATCTATTTCTGATTCTTCTTTATATAACTTTGGATTTACATTGAATACTGATTTCTTTGCGACAAAGAACTTGCCGTCTGAAGGGTCAACGCCTGCAAATATAGCAGGAGCTCCGTCCCACTTAACAGTCATATTAACTGAACCTTTTGATGACCCAGATAACATATCTCTAAGTGATTGTAGAAAATTAATCGCACCTCTACCCCCACCAACACCAAAGTTGAGTATCTCATCTTCTAGGTGTTCAAGGTGTAGATTTTTGCCTTGTTTATCTTCTAATAAGAATTCTTTAAATGTTAACATAGTTCAATTTTTCCATAGTTGTATATACTATATTTATAAATTGAACATTTGTCAAGTCCCTAAAACATTCCACTTCTTGCGTTTAGATTACCAGCAACCATAACTCTTTCGTGGTCGTTTTCTTGTGGTAATACCTTATGTTTAACCCAGCCTGGAAATATTACTAACAATCCATTTACTGGTTGTACTTTATAATCTGTGTTTGTAAATACTAGTGGAGAACATTGACTTGTAACATTTACATAGTATGTCCAAGACCATATTGCAGGCCAATGGTCGTGTGATACAGTATAATCACCTTTTTTATATACTGCACCCCAAACATCATAACAATCTGGTATAAATTGTACTGGTGATATTTCTAATGAAATTTCTCTAACCCAGTTTACTAGTTCTTGAAAATGTTCACCACCAGCTTCCATTTGCATATTCCATTCTGTCATCTGTGCTTTTACATTTGACTTATGATTTATTCTATCACCTTGTTGTCTAATATATTTTTCTAATAAAGGGTTTAGACTTTTCCATTTCTCATATGTTTTGAGAACAACTGGATATCTCTCTTTAAATAATACTTGACTACCATCTTTACCCCATATTGGTGGGTGGTCTTTTGTTGGGTCATCTTTCATTTTTTTTCCTTTAAGAATTTAGGTAAAGGGTCTCTACCAAATGGTCTTATAGTCATTAAATTTGAAACCATTTCTTCAGCGTCTTCCTTGAATTTGAATACTTGGACAACATCATTTGTTGGTAATTCAACAACAACATAGACAGCTTCTTCATTTCTCCATTCAACATCATAGTAGTATTTTATCTTATACTTTTTATATCTTGAGGTCGGAAAACTTTTCATAAGATTTTTCTCCTAATCTTTTTCCAACACCAGTATTATCAAAGACTGGTTCATCTTGTCCAGAGTCTAACACATCTTTTTGTGCGACTTGTTCAACATCATATAACCTCATCTTTGCTCTATCTATTCCTAATATGAATCTTTTATTCATTGTGGGGTCATTATATCTATTCTTTAATTGTTTAATCATTATCTGATTTAAATCTTCTAATTCCTCAGTAGATATTAATGCAAACATCAAATCAGCAGTTGCAGGCAAACCAAAACTTTCTGATGTATCTTCTAGTCCTACATCTGTTGAGGTGTATGCACTTCTTGTTGTTTGAGTTGCAGATACTATTGGAACATTAGATTCAACTGCAAATCCTCTAAGTTCTTCTGCAATCGCCTTAATATAAAAATATGAACCTACACTTGCATTACCTTTAAATCTAACTGATGAACATATATTTAGATAGTCTATAAAAATAATGTCTGGTTTAAATGATTTCTTGAGTGCAAGTTCTTTTACTAAACTTTTAAAATGACCACTATGTGCAGATGCAGTTGGGTATTCTTTGATTACTAATTTACCAACTGTTTTCTTTGATATACTATTAATTTTATCATCAAACATTTTCTTTGGTAGTTCGTGTAAATCATCAATAGATAGATTCATTAAGTTTGCATCTATTCTTTCTGCAATCTTTTCTTCTGCCATCTCTAATGTAATGTATAAAACATTTTTACCTTGCATCAAAGTTGATGCAGCCATATGACACATAAACAATGATTTACCAACACCAGTACCAGCAAGTGCAACATTTAAAGTTTTGTTAGGTAAACCACCTTTAGTAATCTTATTAAAGTATTCTAAATCAAAAGGTATTCTATCTTCTTTTCTATGATAGTATTCAAATCGTCTTTCTGACTCATCAATATAATCGTGTCCAATATGATTATCAAAAGATACTGCAAGTGCATCTGATAGTATACTAGGAATAGATTCTGGTGTGTTATTCTTATCTTTATCTTCTATTATTTTTATACTATCAACAACTGCATTATACACAGCCTTGTCTTTACAGAATTGTTCAACTGTTTTTAATAACCAATCGTAATCAACCTTTGATTTATCAAGTGATTTTAAAAGTTCTAATGCACTAGTATTTTCAGTTTCTGATAAATCTCTTCTGTTTTGAATTTCTATTTCTAAAACAGTTTGAGTTGGAGGTTTAGAATATTTCTCTACAAAGTCATTTATTTCTTCAAAGACAATCTGTTGACTTCTATCTTTGAAATATTCTTTTTTTAGAAACGGTGTTACCTTACGATTGAATTCTTCATTGTTCAATAACTGACTTAGTGTCGTTACTTCTATCGTCTGATTCTGTACCACTAATAACCCCCTCTGAATAATGTTTATCTACTATATCACAAAGTATATCACCTAGAAGATTTTTGAAATCTATATTCAAATGTTCTTCTTTCAATCCGTTGTAATCTACAACTGTATATTGAAATTTAAGAACTGCTTCTAGGCCTGGGTTCTGTGGGTCTTGTACTGATGCAATCTTTCCAAACTTGAATACGACACCATCATATCTACCACCTTTAATACCAATGCAATCTTGTTGTGACTTTGATTTGTTTTCTAAAAAAACATATTTGTCTGCGATATTACCCAAGTATCTCTTGGAATTATCATTCACTTTCTTCAATGCTTTCTGTTCCACCATATCTAAATTCCTTCTTCGCACATTCATCTAAGATATCCATAACATCTTTAGTGAAATATTTCTTTGGGTCATTCAATATAGTTTTACCATATTGTTTTGAACCGTCTGGTAATTCATACCTCGTTGAAACTTTTTTAAATACTTTATATTTTTCTGCAAGTTCAAGTAATCCATAATATCTATCAAGTCCTTTATTATATGTTAGTCTAACATCTACCATTTTGTTTTCAATGGTAAGTCTTGATTTAAAGTTTTTACAATGTATAATATTACCTACAACTTCTGTTCCATCTTTTTCTTTTCTTTTAGAAAGATATACAATAGAAGAGGCTGCATATTTTAATCCAGAACCACCACCCATTTCTTTTGTTGGAAACATAGAACCAACAACATCATATGTATGGTTCGTTACAACCATAGGTACTTTTGCTTTACCAAGTTTTAAAGTCAACACTCTAAATGCAGCTTTCAATACTTGAGCACGAGTCATATCTCTTGTTTCTTTTCCCTCAGCAGTATCTTCAACTTCTTTAGTTGTTGATAACATACCAAGTGAATCTAATGCAAGAAATAATGGTCTACGAATAGATTCTTCTTGATTAATATAACTATCTAGAACTTTCAATGATTGAGTTCTAAATTCTTGTACTGTTGTTACTGGAAGTATAACCATTCTTGATGGGTCAATACCTCTATCAATAATCATTTGTTTAGTAATTGCACTTTCACTTTCAAAGTATATTACACCACCCTCTGGATTTTTATCCAGAAAGTTTTTACACATACCCATTAGAAAAAATGTTTTACCAGTTGCACTTTCACCAGCGATTGCAGTAATCTTGTTTGCTGGTAGTCCACCATTTATTGAACCAGACAGTAATGCATTGAAAGCATACGAACCAGTGTCAATAAACTCTTCAACATCTCCAGCTTCAACTCCGTCTGAAACTAAAGATGCATATTCGTTACCAGTTGTTTTGATAACTTCTTTTAAAAAATCAGGCATTCAAATCTCCTTTTACATATTGTACCATATTTTTTATATTTGTCAATCCATAAATCCATCTAAAGATGATTCTGATTTCCAAGATATAGTTTTATCTTCACCATTTTCATCTTTTAATTTCTGTGTAAACTCACCCTCTACACTATCTTGTTTGAATAAACACACTTGTGTCGTATCAAATTCTTCAGTTACTTGAGGAACGCCACCATAAAGTTTTAAGTTTTTAGATTGAATAGTTGCACCATTAAAAATAATATCACTATAATTATCAAGTTGAGTATTCCAATCTACCCAAAATTTTGTTAACCTTGTAATGTATTGTTCAATACCACCAGTAATAATTCCACAATGAACTATGACTCTTATTTCTTCATCTGGATATTTCTTTGCTAAACCAACGGCCTTAACTTGACCCTTAGTTACAAAATCAGAAGACACAATAATATATCTTACATTCCCTTTAATATCTTTATACTTTGAACCATCTAACCAAGTCTTTGCTTTTTCTTTTGTCATTGGTAATACTGGTTTATCATCAGTATTGTTTAAAATAGTCATTGCAAGGTAACTACACCTACTTTTTCCAATACCCACTGCATCACATTGAGGTTTAATTCTATCAAAAACTAATTGATAAGCATTTGGTGATTCTCTATCAATCCAACCTTCGGAAAACGCTCTTGTGCCTTCATCAATAATATCGTATTCTTTTGCTTCAAACTGTGGTAAGTTTTTGGGATTAAAAATATTACCTAACTGCGAAAGTTCATCTTTAACTTGCTCATCAGTAAAACCAGGCTTTCTTTTGTATACTGCAACTAATCTATTTACAAAATTATATTTTACATATCTTCCATCTCTAGTCTGTCCAGTAATGTAAATATAATTATTTTCACCTCTCTCCATAACAGCTCCAGGCGGTACACTCAATATAGCACCTTTAGTTTGAAATGATGTATCTAATTCTTTTTCTTCTGTATCACTAACACCACCACCTCTTCTTGCTCTTTGATGAGCAACGGATGTTGACTCAATTTGTTTTGTGTCCAAACTAATATTTTCTGAATCAATAATTTTAAAACAATCAAAATATATTGTTGTAAAATTATCTTTACCATATAATGATGGATATGCTTCTACATTAATCAATGATTCCATTGATTCTAAATGTTCTGGTGTGAATTGATTAATAATTGTTTTATCTACGGCTGCAGATATGTTAAATTTATATGAATGTATCATAATATTTCCTTTTATTGTAGCTTTTTACAGCATCTATTATAGAGTTTTACCTCTAACAGTATTTATACTACAAAATTATTGTAATGTCAAGTCACTTTGTATTCTTTTTTTACATAAATTGTAGTATTCTTCATTTATCTCACTTCCAAGATAATTTCTTCCAACCTCTAGGGCTGCAATCGCAGTAGTACCACTTCCCATAAATGGGTCATACACTACATCATTTTTATTAGTATGATTCTCTATCATCATACGACAAACTAATGAACTCATACCAAGTCTGAAACCATCTATATTAGTTGATTTTTCATCTAATATAACATCTACCATATGTGGGTTTTTTAATTTAAATGGTTTCTTTGCAAATGTAAGTATATGCATATAGTTCATACGATACATATTTACTTTGTATGACTTAACCCATATATTAGTTTTTCTTAGAAACCAACCATTATCTTCAAATACTTTAATTACTTTTATATGTTTTGGATATATTCTACCATCACCTTTTCTATCGGTGGTGCAAACAGTAACCAAATTATTTGTAGGATTTAATAATGAAACCCAACTATATAAAAATTCTTCCCAATCATTTGTATGAGCTGGAATACCTAGTTCATCATAATCTGGTGGACTTGTAAGTACATAATTATAATTAATATCTTTCTTTAATGTTTCTATACAACTCTCTAGATGTATCATTAAAAAAAACTTTCCAATGTACTAACTCTACAATGTTTAAATATATCTTTATTTTTATCTTTACTGAAATACCATATATTCTCAATATACATTTTATTCATAAACTCGTCCATTTTTTTCTTATCAAAGTTTCCTTCATCGTCTTTAAATACAGATGCACCTTGTGGTCTTTGCATAATTCTCATACCAACTTGACCCATAAAATGTGGTAATAACATATCAACAAGTTCATCTCCAGAACGATATCTTTTGTTTTTTACTTTAGGGTCTAATATGTTTATCATCATTACACCATCATCACTTAATGAGTCAAATGTTTTTTGTGATACTGGTAGATAAAAATTATCTCTCCAAGATTCATATTCATTAAATTTAAACCACGATTGTAATTCTTCTTTTTCACCACCCTCATTATATCTCTCTGTGGAAAAGTATGGTGGACTTGTAAATGCACAATCAACATTTTTTATCTCGTCCCAAGGTAAATCTTCTGCACCACAATTATATATTTGTGTAGTTTTTTTATTTCCAGTTAATCCATTCCAGAACTCAATCATATCTTTATATCTTTTAAAAGTATTTGGGTTAGGGTCGCAACCAATATAGTGTGTTGCATTTGAGGCGAAGAAACCAGTAAGTCTATACCCCAACCCATAGATGTATCTAATACAGTTTTTGCATCTGTCATATCATATATTGTTTTTGCAACTATTGGTTTAAATTGTGTTGCGATATAAGTACCTAATCTAAATGACATAATATAAATTCTACCATTTAGTTCTTTAGTATCATTAACATTACGAAAGATAGGCCCAAATGCACCCCACAGATTATCACCATCATTCCACCTTTTTACTGGTGATTTATAACCATAAGAACCACACTCTAATCTTAAATCATTCATAAAGAAATCAGAACAATAATTGAATTTAGGTGGGGCACTAATTACACCTAATCCATATTTACTATATGGATATTTGTAATCATCATATTTTTCATGAACTCTATCTTTTTGGTTTAGTGTTATATAATCGGTAAAGTCTGCACTTTGTAATTTACGAAAATTATCAACAACCTTTTTCTTTTCAAATTTTGCAAGTGGAAATGGTGGTTTTACATTTGTAATATATTCTGCAAGAGTCTTACGAAAATCTTCTTTACCATAGTCATCTATGGTTTTAAGAAATAATTCTGTTCTCATAACTGGTAAACCAGTTTCATCAGAACATTTTCTTAATAAATCATATAGTTCTTTATTCACTAAAAGAAATCCTCAAGTGTACCTTGTGTTCCATAGGTACGGTCTATATTCCATTTTATCGTATTTAAAATTAATGTCAAGGGGTCAATGAAAACTTTTTCAAACTGTATATCGTAATCAACAAAACTGTGTATATCAAACTCTTTAGGAAGTTTGGTAATGTATGTGATTACATTTGAAGTAAAAGGATTAGGTTGTTTTAAATAAACAAACTTAATCTTATCTCCCTCTTGTATCAAAGGATATTTGTTTATAAGTTTATTTTGTTTTATCTTGTGATTGTATATCAACGCACCTTTTATGTGCATAGGTGTTGACTTTTTAAATGTTGTTCCACTATCAAAGTATTTTGATAAACCTTTTACTGAACGAGGAAACGAAATCAGTTCTGGTTTTACTTTAAGAAACTCTTCTCTAAAATTAATTACAAACTTGTTTAATTCTTTTTCATCACTTGTCATTATAAGTTCAAGTGCATCTTTAATCTTTTGTCTACACATTGCAGGCGTTGATGACTTGACAGCTTCAATACCCATCATCTTCAACTTAGGTTCTTTGTATGATACACCTTCACTATCCCAAACATTTAGAATATATCTTTTCTTTGCAACCCAAATACCTTTGTCTGCAATCACTT
>CEVP01040611.1_pt1 | contig 15493 bp, 6 predicted proteins | sample 427071 | NCBI WGS metagenome assembly CEVP01 (sample SAMEA2623808, study PRJEB7988) | marine metagenome | isolation source: saline water (ENVO:00002010), including | reverse complement strand
ACTCCTTACATTGGCATTGGACCTTTACATCCAAAGACTTTCATATACGAACCATTACTCCAGTAATGGCTACCGCTTCCTGTATAAATTTGTACATTCGTAGCTGGAGATGTTAACTGGTCATGTCTTATACCACCTTCCATGTGTTCATAGTGAGCAAAAGTACTTCCTTGAACTTTTGATTGGAAACTATGACCAACACCCCAGCCATAACTATTATGACTTTTACTTTGGTCAGTATTAAAATCAGGCCACCATTGAACAAAAGCCATATAAGAACAATAAGTTTGATTGCTTAAGTTATTGTTGCCAGTTATACGCCATTCACTTCCACCTGAACTTTGATTTGTACTATTAGTACCATATCTATATCTATATTTATAATGACTTCCACTATGACCGCTTAACCTTAAGCCAGCGTTTGTTGTATTAACACCTGAGTAGAAAGAAAAGCCAGCCATAATTGCTAAGTGATCATACTTTGATGACCAGCCTGGTGTGTCTACTTGTAAAGTAGTTGTAGAATTATTAGTAAGTATATGTTCTCCAATTAAAACAGGACCAGCGTTCATATTAGTTAATAATGATCCATCTACAGCTGGTATTTTACCCTGATCATTTAATGATAAAATATTATTTGCAGCACTTCCTACTGAATATCCATCAAGGTCACCATCAGATAAAATAATTTCAGTAGTACTAATAGCAGTACCAACAAATCTATCTGTTGCAGTTGTTGTTAATGAACCAGCGCTGCTTAAATAATATTTTTGACCAGCAGTTAAACCAGATAATCCACTCGCAATAGAATTTTTTAATGCTGTGCTTACAGTAGCACCATTACTAGCACTTGCTAAAGCAATACCAGTAAACCTATCTCTTGATGTTGCTACAGGGTAACCTACATCTATATTATGGAATCTGTTTTCTTGACCCCAAGATGTGCCAGCAGTATAATTATCGCCATCTCTTTTAACGGTTGCCATAAACATGTTAGCACCAGTTGTTGGATTAAATCTTAAATCAAGACCACTACCATTTTGTCCAAGAAAATCATCACCATCGGTATCTTTACCTACTATAGTTCCACTATCTATACTATAGCTTGTAGTATCACTTGTATTATCAAAACTTCCTGTGCCTGTTAATCTATATGCAACAACTTTTTTATTACCATGTGTAGTATTTGTACTATTACTAGCACCATTATGAGCAACATAAAGAGCAACAACACGATTTGTAGCAGTATCAACATCTACAGATGGATAGCCTTGCATATCATTACCACCACCACCAATATAAGAAGTGCTAGTATCTTGTACATGAACACCATTATTATCTACATTAGCATTACTATCATGCCAATGATCTGTACCTGAACCCTTACATCTATATTGGAATGTCCAGTACCAAGGTCTATAGTTGTTACTATTATTGTGAAAAGGGTCTCTACCAAAAACCATTATTCTTTTTGTAACTGGATCAAGAGCCATTTGCATATTAGTCCAGTTAGGACCAGTACCACCTCTATCAACACCAGAGTTCCAACTTCTAATTACTTTTGAATTTGAATTATTACTGGATGAATTTCTGTTTGTGTTCCAGAAAGCATAACCTATTTCGTATGGGTTACTATTTCTTTCATAGATAGCTACCATGCTAGGACCATCACTTGATGATGCGCTACCGCTACTTGATTCATAACTTGTTGTCTTAGCTTCTGATCCTAAGTGCATCATTTTAAATCTACCATCAAGACCTGATGCGTTACTAAAGTTATTTTCATGCGCCCATTGACTCCAATAACTTGTCCATCCATGTTGTTTTGTTACCGTGTCTCCAGCAGCATTATATTTAAAGTGATACATAAACTGACCTTGACTGTTGTATGGGTAGCCACCAGAACCATGCGAAAGTACAACAACTTCTGCGTTAGTGTGGTCAAAAGCCATGTCATAAAAAGTATGGTTACTACTTGTTAATGTGTATTCTAAATTTAAACCTAAATTACCAGTAGCATCACAACTAACATTCCATACATAAATACCGCCATTACTATTTTTTCTACCAGCAATAATTATGTGGTCATTTACTGGATCATAATCTACAGCAAAAGATGTTACTCTACCGTTATTTACTGTAAACTCTGGACCATATTCAAATGTTCCATTACTATTTCTTTTAACTGTTTTGCCATAAAATTTAGCATTATTATTAGCACCAGTATAAAATATAGCAATACGATCAGCATGCTCTACATAAACACTTGATCTATGACCCATATAACTTAACTCAGCCTGAGTATTCCAAGATGACGCTGGCTCAAATAATTTATTTGGCCATGATGTGTATGTGTGATCATTATTAGATGCTGGTATATCTGTATCTTGAATACTAGTTGGTATAGTTTCTTGTACTTTTTTTACAGTACCGCCACTTGAATCAATAGCTAAAGCGTCACCAGCAGTTACAGCTTCGGATGTTGTAAAAGTTTTTCTTGATCCAAGACCACCTGATGCTGGTAAATTAGTTAATTGAGATGCGTCAATAGCTGGTAAAGCACCAGTTAATTGAGTAGCAGCTATACTTTTATTTGTTAGTGTTTGTGTTGCACTTGTACCTACTAATTCTTGATCACCACCAGCTGGTAAAGTAAGTGTGTTAGTTACATTTGCTGAGTGTGGTTGTGGTTGTATTGTTTGTGCATGAAGATTTGATGACTCACAATATAAACTAATTTTTGCAATAGTTCCTGATCCTGTTTTTACATCTATTAAACCATCTGATATAACAACACCGCCACTTGAACCATCACCATCAATATTAACTTTACCACTACCATTAGGTAAAATATCAATATCACCATTAGATACAGATACAATATTTTGACCATTAACATCTAAGTTACCGCCTAATTGTGGAGTTGTATCTTCAACAACATTTGCCATTGGTCCAGCTGGACCAGTATTACCAATACTACCTTGATCACCTTGAATACCTTGAATTCCTTGAATTCCTTGAATTCCTTGAATTCCCTGATCACCTTGAGGTCCAGTTAAATCAGGTGTTGTAATAGTATGTGTACTACCATCAGACATAGTATGAATAACATTATATGTACCAGCACTACTACCAGCTGTGCTTGATATACTGCTTACTGATGTACCAGTAGCTCCAGTATTACCAGTATTACCAGTATTACCAGTAAGACCTTGAATACCTTGATCACCTTTTAAATTGTTAGATGTATGAGATCCACTTGTTCCATCACTAAATGTAAAATCAAATGTAATTGTTCCATTAGCATTGTTAGTTCCAGTAAAAGAATTTATTGTAATTCCAGATGTACCAGCCGGTCCAACATTACCTACATTGCCTTGAGGTCCTACATTACCATCATCACCTTTTGCTCCAGTTGATCCATCAGCACCAGCTACTCCTTGAGGACCAGTTAAATTAGGCGTTGTTATTGTATATGTTGAACCATTAGTAGCATGAAATATAATATCAAGTGTACCGTTTCCATTGTCTGTTTTAGTAACATTATTAAATCCTGATGTCACACCAGCTGCATCAAGATCAGCAGTTCCAATAGAACCGTCTGTTACCATTCTCCCATGTACTGTAGTTAATGCCATTGTTATTCTCCTTTAGGATTCCTTTCTTTAATGTCTTTTATAGTATCTCTCCATTTATCTATATCATGATAGATCATATCAAGTTGTTCTCTAATGTCTGGGTATTCTAATAGTCTTTCACCAATATAATCTAAGTCTTGTTGTTTTCTTATTCTTTGTTCTAATACACCATCATTAGCTCTTTCAATATATATTTCATTACCATCACCAATAATTCCATCAAATCTTCTTATTAATTCAAAGTTATCATTTTCTTTTTCACCAGTTATATAGTTTCCATAAGTACCATCAGCTTTTACTTCTACATAAAAACCCTCATAGTTTATTACTTCTTGTTCTTCTTCTGGTTGATTTCTATTTTCATACTCAATAGCATGTTGATCAACAATTTTTTGCCAATCTTGTTTATAATCTTCTGACATTAATGTAACCCCCATCCTAATATATTAGCTTTTTGTAAAGTAGCTGAGTTTGCTGTTTTCTTTGCGTATAATGTAAACCTAATAATAGCTGTAGTTCTATTAGGCAAACTGTTTAATGTTTGTACAATTCCTGTAGCAGTTCCACTTAGAATTAATTGTGAAGCATACCAATCTTCTGCTTGTTCAACAACAATTTGTTCAGTACCAGCAACACCACCTACAACAGTTCTTGCAGTTAATTTACCAGCTATACCATCTGCTTGTGAACCCCAAAACAAACTAGCTATAGCCATAGGAATATGGCCGTTAACTGTATCATCTGGTGCTGGTATATCTAATTGTAACACTTGAACATAAGATGTCGTCATAGTTGTTCCAGTACTTGTTTCTACATACCTACCTTTATTAACATCACCTCTTAGTTTTGTTACATTTAGAGTTTGTATTGCAGCATCTCTAATATTAATGTTTCCATTAACATATTCAAATGGAGCAGTACCAGTTGTTGATTGTGTTGGATCAGATATTGTAAATACATCTGAGTTTATAGCAAACGATGTACTTGTTGATCCAGCAATTATTTTTGTTCCAGTAATTCTACCATTAATATCAATACTTAATGTTTTTTCTGCTCCAATTAAACCACCTGGAGTTGTTGCGTTATTACCTATCAAAGATGTATGACTATTTATATTTAAAGTATTTCCACCAACAGTTAATGCTAGGTCGTTTACAGCGGTAACAGCACTATTAGCTTTACCGTCTGCTGTGTTAGCCGTAGTTTCTACAGTTGTAAATTGTGTGCTTGTAGCTAATACTAAGTTACCACTTCCATCTTGTACTTGTGATTTTAAAACATTTATATCTGATGCTTGAGATGTATTAATTCCACTTAAAGATGAAACAGTACCATTTAACTGATTAAATGCCTGTGCTGTTGCTAACTTTAATGTGCTTCCATCAGATTCAAATACAGCAGCTTCCAAAGATGTTATTCTATTAAGATCAAGAGTTATGCTTCCTGATCCACTAATTCCTAAAGTTTCTAATGATGCTACTCTTGACACAAGTGATGTAGATTGTGAGCCATTAACTACTGTATCTATTGTAGCATACAAGGCCTCAACATTTGTTAATCTTGTTCCTTGATCTGATATTTGATCTACGCCATTAATAGTTATTAAGTTCTCTGCTGCAATTAAACGAGTATCTAATGTTGGCACTTTGTTTATTTGATTTGATAAATTAGTAGATAAATGTGTTGAGTCAATTTTAACTGGATTTGTTGCCATATCTGATAAAAGCTGACTTATATCTACATTGGCTTGTGTTACTGTTGTACCAGAATCTACATTAACTATTGTTCCTGATCCTGATGTTTGTGTTGATGAAAAATCTCTAATTTCTACAGCAGAGCCTACTGGTGGAGCTGTTGTAAATGTAATAACATTATCTGCTAAATCATAATTATTAGGATTCTGCATTACACCATCAATCATAACTAATATAGACAGTTTACTACTTGGTCTTGAAGTTAAAGTCATTATTGTGTTGCCAGTTGAGGTAAAGGAAGTAGATATAGGTTGTACTCTACCAAAGACTAAATCCCAAGATGTTCCTGTCCATATTTTTGTTTCTAAACTTGTTGTATTGTAATATATATCTCCGACTTCTAATGGAGAATTGTCTGGTCTGTTAGTTAAATCAGCTGTAAAAGCTCCAAGATACTCAGTAATAGCACTTGTTTTAGTGGTGACATTACCAGATGAGTCAAAAGCCAAGAGCTTTCCAGCCCTTGAAGTCGCAATAGGTAAATCCCCTGGCGTATCTTCTTGAGGTTGTACTGAAATACTTTGATCAACTTTTAACTCCAAATCCTGTACTATTCTGGTTAGTCTTGATAACTCAACATTCAAATCTTCTATGTCAAAAAACCCACCAGTATTAAAATCACTTGTTCTTGATATAGCTGTATCTCTAATAATGTCAATAGTCACATTACTTTGTTCTGTAGCAAATTGTACCTCAGTACTATTCATTGTACCTACATTATTTAATGTATACTTTGTTCCTGTTTGACCAACTAATGATGACACATAATCTGCCTTAACATCATTAACATAAACAGCTACATCTGCTTGTTGTTCAGTAGCAAACGGTACTGAAAATTGAGTTTGACCACTGCTTCCTACGGTATAACTCTGTCTAGGAGTTGTATCTGATACACTTATTGCCATAATGTCCTACTTTCCTTAATGTTTATTCTATTGCAACGCACTTTATTTAACCACGCTTACAGTATTATTACTATTGTACATACTTCCAGCATCTACATCTGCTCCAGTTATACCTCCATATAAATCCATAGCATTTTTAATTTGTGATTTTACAGACAGACCACTATTATTAACAACAGGCATATCAAACCATAATAAGTTATTAAAAGGTACAGCTCTCCATAAATGTAATGCTCTTTCTTTACTCGACATTTCTCCAAACAGAATATCATGAACTAATTTTAATGGAACAATAGGAGTACCAAACATAGATAACCCAGCTTCAATTTCGTTTTGATATTCCCATTTTGGATCCATTCCTAAAGCTGGTCTTATACCAATAGGCAACTCTGTCATAAAAGCTAGAGCTTCAAGAGTATTATTCATATCCATCTGCCAGTTTGATGCGCCAGAATATTCAGCAGAAATTAATAATTGCTCTGAAAGTGATTTATATTGCCAAGCATCAGGGTTTTTTGCCCATTGAGATAAATATGCTAATGGTATTAGTGTTGCTATACCAGCAGCAGTATGTTTTGTTCTTCCTTGCATCATAGCTAGTGTAATTTTTTGAGCAGCAGCAATTCCAAATGTTCTAAATTGAAACATAGATGATAATAATGGTCTATATGTGTGCATAGTAGAGCTGTATTTAGCTTGTATATCTTCAAACTCTTGTTGTAGTTTTATTGCTGATGATGTATCTCCATCTTTTTCTGCTTTTGCCCACTTTTCAGCTACTCTAGCCAGCTCATTGTTCATTTGTAATCTTCTTTTTTGGTATGCTTTTGAATGTGATGTTCCTCTCCACATACCATCAAGCCACATAGGTCTTGTTGCTATTGACGGAGTCATAACTGCCATCTGTGTTTCGTTATGTATAGCTACACCAAACTTACTTTTTAATTTTTTTGATTTTATTCCGTCTTTCCATCCATCTGTATTAGCTGTATACATAAAGTCATCTTCTGAAATTACATCTCTATCCTTTAAAGGTTTCTGGTCTTTAAAAGAAACTTTTTTCCAGTTAACTCCTTTTCTTTTTAAACCAAGATCAAGTATATCTTCTAATGTAAAACCAGAAGCATGCAATCTGGTCCAATCAGCTTGTTCTGATTTTAATATTTTGTTTCCATTTGCTGCATAACTTTTAGATAGTCGTACAGAATCTTTAATAATAGAATCAACAGATAGAATTGTGGAATATTCTTTTGCAGCAGTAGTCCATTGGTTAAGCATGTTTAATTTAAACATTGTATTAGCACCTTTTTCCAATGCGTTTTCTACCCAAGTTCCTTGACCGGGTACTACTCCATCATTTTGTATAAATCTTAAAGCAGCAGAGTGCATTACAGAATCAATAGCTGTTGCATGAATCCTAGCTTCTCTTTTTCCCTCTTGTAATACTTTGTTTAAACCCTCCATTTTAGTTACATGTGTTTTCCACATTAATCCAAATGATCTTTTAAATCCGTGATGAGCTACAATAGTTCCAGCATCAGCAATAGCATTGATAACAAACTTACCAGCTAACAAAACGGTTGAAGCGTTCTTTAATGCTCTTGCAAAACGAGCAGATTTAGATGTAAGTTGAGGTCCAGATATTAAAGTTCCTAAAGTTCTATCTCTTAAAACTCTAGCGTTTTCTTTTGCAGCTTCTCTGCCTTCTCTTAAGACTTGTTTTTTGTCAGCGTTAGTTGTTGACATTATTAAATCATCAAAGGCATCATCAATTTCATGGAATTTTGATGTCATTGTTCTATCACCAGCATATCTGCTCATTTCAATAGCAGTAGACATTCTTCTTATGTATTGCCTTGAAACATTAGTAACATCTAAATCAATAAATTCTTCTATCCATTCTCCTTTAAATGGTAATTGTCTGTTTAATTGGTTAACAGCATTAGGATTTACATTTCCTGTACCTTGAAAATGGCCCTCTTGATCTATAAGTTCTTGCCATATTTCCTCTGCCCTTTGAGAAGCTGTTTTTTCTCCTTTGGCTAACTTACCATCAGCAGTTCTTTTTAATGCTGAGTCAGGTATTTCATCTTGTAAATCTCTTGTTGCATGATGAATAAACTTATCTTTGTTTTTAATTAGTTTTCCTGTAATCCATATACGAGTATAATAATTTGAATCTCTACCAGCTACTTTGTTTCTTTTCTTTCCTAAACTTTCTGCAAAATCTTGTAGCTTAGCAAGTCTGTTTGTTTCGTTTGTAACATTTACTTTTGCATTATCTATTTCTTCTTTAGCTGCTTTCTTTTTTCTTAGGTTTTGCAACACTTCTTTTCTTCTTGCTAATATATCTGTTTGTCTTTCTATTTGGTTTGCAATATTTTTGTTGTTTAAAAACATTTCCAAGTTATCCATTTCAGATTTAAACTTATTCATAACAGAAGCATATCTATTTGCTGCTTCTCTAATAGGAGCTGGAGCATCATAGTCAGCATTTCTAATAGCTCTTACTAATTCTTTGTTTAAGTTTTCAAATGTATATCCTTTGTTTGCACCTACTAATTCTTTTAATCCAGCAAATTCAATTCCTCTTTTTACTCTAGCATCTGATATACTTTTTGCATTACCATGAACAAGTTTATTCATTTTAGCATAAGCTAAATCAATAGAATCTTTAAGTTCATACATTTCCTTGTACCAATTTTTCATAGCAAGAGTGTTTACAGATGGATCAGTAGCTAAACCCTCAACATTACCTCTCATTATTGTAGACATATCTCCAGCTATCTCATCTGGCATTTTAGCTATTACATTTAATATATCTAACTTGTCAGCAAATTCTGCATCATCACTTATATCCCTAACAAGAGTTTTAATTTGTTCGTATTCGCTTTGTTGTAAAAAATATGGTCTAGTAAAATACCCTCTTAACAATCTATTGCCCATAGGTACTTGTATTTTTTCTCCATCTTTTGGAACAACATATTGAACATCTCCATCTTTTTCTAATTTTGCACCTCTGTGTTTTAATTCTTTTAATACTTTAGGTTGATTTTTTAAATCGCCCTTAAATGTATGATCTACACCTTTTATTATATCATTTACCAAACTCTTTGCAGACGCGCTATTTAAAGTTCCTCTTAATAATTTTGCCATTGGAGGTCCTATAACGCCACCTAAGAAAGCAGCAGTAGGTATTGTATAAGCAAGTTCATCTGGGCTTGATGTTGGATCAGCTTGTATTCTTGCTATCTCATAAGGAAGAACAGTAGCTCCAGTAACACCAGCAAATTTAGGAGCAGCTTTCAAAAATGTTTGTGATGCCCATCTTTGAGAACCAAGAGGGCTAAACATTAAAGGATCATTAACAGCATAAGCAAACATTTCATAAACAAGAGTTTTCATTACTCCCATGTTTTGTTCTTTATGTCTTTTAGCTGAAAGATTATCATCTATATTTTTTGCCAACATATCAAATTCATAAGAGTTACCAGCTTTAGCAAGTTCTTTTACATAGTTGTTATCCCAAATTAAATCAGGTCTGTTTTCTTTTAAATATTCAAAGTTATCAAAATCAGGATCAAGACCAGGGTTATCTGGACTTAAAGCTATAGACCAATCAGTTAATGTTTCATCTAATAAATGAGATTCAAAAACAGCACCTATATCTGACCATTGTTTTTCTTCCCTACCATCAAATGTAAATTCTTTTCTGTAAAAATCTGGCATATTATTTTGAGCTATTGGTCTTGATTGATCTTGACCATAACCTAAATTAATAAAATTTATTTCTTTTTCATCCATCATAATCCTGGTGCTAATATTTTTCCTATTTTTAATGATTCTTGATCAGCTTGTGTTTGATCTATTAAGGTTTCTACTTTTTTGTATCTTTCTTCCCATTCTGAATTTAATAATTTTTCTCTTTTAGGAGCATAGTGTATAGCTAATGGTTCACCATTTTTTTTAAGAATAGGACTCCAATCTCCATAAGGGTTTTTCGTCATAGGATAATAAACATTACCTAAAGTTATTTCTCCAGTTTCTAAATCTTCGTAGTTAGCTTGTGTGGTATAACCAAACCTTATGTCTTTGCCAAACTCTAAATCCTTAATATCTGTATCTGTTTGCAAATCAATTTCATTTAATATCTTTTTGCCATGTGTTGATATATTAAAACCACCTACTGTTATAGAATGATTTTTTGGTATAACACCCAAAAATGACATAGGATCAACAGTATATATTCTTTCAACCTCATCTCTTACATAAGCCTGTGCATCATCTACCGAGCTTCCGTTAAGAAGTTGTTGCTTAAAAGTTCTTTCCATATAGTTTTTTAAACCATTATCTGTTAACAAAAATCTATTCATAGCGCTTTGTATTTCTTTATCACCAAACCATTTTGGTAAAGTTTTTCCTTGATCATCTCTTACAGTACCTAAATTTACATAAGGGTTTCCAAATGTTGGATCACCACCAGTTGATACCTCTAAGTTGAAAAAGATTTTTTTAGCTTCGGATATATCAATATCATTTACATCGTCTATATCAAGTATATCTAAAAATGTAATATCCTTTAATTTAATTGGTTTGTTGTTTAATTCTATTTGTACATTTTCATTTATATTAAGTTCAGTAGGATTAGTAACTTCTGAGTATATTTCTAAATCGCTAACATCACTTCTATTTAATGTAGCCATTCTGTATCTGTTTGCTAATGGGCCAAATACATCTTTCATTTCAGAATAAAATAAACTTCCTGTATCTGGTCTTGCACCTCCTATCCTAAACTTATTTTGCAAATCTAATATAAATGGCATAGCAACCTTAAGATTTTCTGGGCTACTGTTTACCCATGATATAAAGTTTCTTTTATTTTTTTGATCAATAGTTACTCCTCTATACATTTTGTGGAATATGCTTTGTTCATTTCCTATTAATAATTCAAATTGATAGTTAGATAAAATTTGTTTATCTGATAATCCAGCATTTTTATTTACTTCAACATAGTTTACCATCTCTCCATCTATTTCTAACTCAACATCACTCATATCTTCTAATGTCATATTAGATACACCAGCAAAATAAACATCAGAGTATTCATGTATCTTTGTTATTGTTTCTTCTGGAAGATTAGCGTCTGTTATTCTACCGCCATCATCTGTTATATTATTTATAGTTCCAATAATTGTAGAAAAATCATGATTGTCTACTTCTTCTCTTAGTCTTGTTTCTAAACTAGTTCTAAAAGTGGAAAAATCATTTAAGCCAGAAATATCAGGATGGGCCTCAGAAACTTTATTGTAACCAAACACTGTTACTATTTCTCCATCTATTTCTACTTCAATATCATTTCTTGCTCCTTGATCAACCCAAGCTTCTATAATTTTTTTTGCTGGTCCTGATGCTTGTCTATGTATTCTTACTATTGAATTTGTTTGATACTCAAACAAATCTCCTTGCACTCTTTTAATTTGCTCTAGGGATATTATTTCTCTATTATTTGGGTCCTGATTTTTAAAATGATCTACTGTTTTTTTGTATACATCGTATGCTTCACTAAAATTTATAATTCTATTTGTTTGTTCGTTTACCCTTAAAGAACTATTAAATACTGCTATATGGTTTTGCCCTATTTCCCTTTGTTTTTTAATATAGTTATCTTTAGCTGCGTTGTTTGATTCTGTTTCTATTCCTTTATCAAAAGAAACTAAATTGTCTGTGTAGTTTTTTATTCTTGCTTCTGCAAAAGCTGGGCTAAGATTAACACCATCCTTTAGTTTAAGGCTTGATGTACCATCCTCATTCTCTACTTCTATTAAACCATATAATTGTAAAAGATTACCCTTGTAGTCTGATTTAAATTTTTTAAGAACATCTAATCTTCCCTTTCCATCTAACTCAAGATACTTATCTGTGCTATTCATCTGATAAAAATTTGATATATTCATGTTTGTAAGATTTGCACCTTTACTTATTATTACTGATTCACCTAAACTTAATTCGCCATAACCTAATGAGCCAATAGCACTCCTTGTCCAGTTACTTACTTGAGTTGAATCTACCTTAAGCATTTCGTCTAATACACTTTGCGCTCCAGAAACATCGCCTAGCTTTACAGAGTTTTGTATGTCTGTATACAATAGCTTTAAATCATCTTCTGTTTCTTGATCTTGTCTTGTAACTTTATTGTTTTCTGCTGTTATTAATTTATCAACAGTAGAAGAAGTGATTTGCCCTAAACCTTGTAAGGACTGACTTACATAATTTGCTGATGAGGCTTTAGCAATACCAATGTTTCCTACAGAAGATTTATATCTTTTACTATCTTTTTGTAGAGCCATTATCCTGTACCTCTAGGAGCAAACTTAGATTTTTTAATATATTTTGCACCATATACATCTGCACCACCTTGAATTGCATAACCACCCATTTGTATTAAACTAGCTGTTCTTGCTTGTTTTATTTCTTGTCTTGCAATTCTAATTTGTCTTTGAGATGCGTCTTGATTTAAAGCTAAAGATGTTTGTCCAGCTGCAACATCCATAGCAGCAACCCTATCTCCCTCATCTAAAGTAGCCTCAAAAGATTCTCCACCAGATGACTGAGCTAAATTATATGCTTTCACATCTAATGCTTGTCCTACAATAGCATTTTGTTCTTCTGCATTACGAAGAATACTATTTTCAAAATCTATTCTTGCCTGTTCTTGCTGAGCTTTACCTTGATACTTTGCTTGTTGGTAACCCATATAAGCACCAAGAATATTAAAGCCAGCAGATACGCCCATCAAAGACATCATAATTGTTGGGTCCATTATATTGTTACCTCACTTACTAATTGCATTACTCCACATGATGCTGGTAATGTCTGTGTTATTTGAATTGTTGGGTCCTGAGAATAACCTAACAATCTAAAATCCTGTTTGCCATCTACTCTAGCTGGGTCCTGTTGTATAAGGCCAGATGCAGTAGTCCTGTTAAATAATGTTCTACCATTAACAGACATTGACAATGCTCCCTCAGTTTCTACTTTTACTCTTGTTATTCTTCTCATGTTGCCAGTCAATTCACTTCCGGGATATTGAAAATCTACTGGCATAGTTTCCAAGTTCATAAAATATGAATATCCTATATATGCTTTATCATCATTTGATAAGTTCAGCAAACTTGAATCCAATGTTCCTGTGCCTGATACAGTTTGTGTTCCTCTGTAAGAGCCGTCATTTTTGATTACATGGACAGTTTTGTTATAATGATGTGCTGGTATACCTGAGATTGTATTATTGGCTACAGTAACCTCGTATGCGTCATCTAGGTGACATTCATTTGTAGAGTCTACCTCATCAAAGTTTGTAAACTTCTCTAAAGAGATAACTCCATTTCTATCTGTAACCCAAAATATATTCTCGTTAACAGCACACATAGACATAACTTTATCTAAGTGACCATCGGTACTAGCTGTTTGTCCATCGGCATCCCATAATACCCATCCTAACACTTGTTCAGATATAACAGAATGACAAACTGCTACAGTACCATCTGTGTTTACAAAGAAAATATATTCCTCAGGTCTGGTATCAGAACCACCAGAGCTACATATATCAATAGGATTATTAATAAGATGGCGAGAGCGTATGGAAACATCTCTTGGTGCAAATGCTCCAGCAGATACTCTTTCTAAATCCCTAACAGTCCTACCATTTCTTTGTACATAAAAGGTATTACCATTAGAAATATGAGGAGTAGCTCTTGTTGATCCATATCCTGTCATCCTTTCTATTTGTATGTTAGTAGGTGTAAGAGGAGTACCAGCATCTTGTATAACAAGAAACTCTCCACCACTTGTTAATAGTTCTAATCCTTTATTAGAAACTATGTGATGTATTTCATTAAGCTGATTAGATGCTACAATAGTTTGGATGCTATCATTGTCCGCAGCAGTACCCACATCAAAGTTATAATAATCTCCTGACTGTGAACCAAATACAGCATCAGGTTGACTTACTGTTCCTCCAAACCATAATCTATTTTGATGGAATGTTATTGCTCTTGGGTAACCATTTCTTGAACAGAAAGATTGTTCTTTCCATTCTCTTGACGGAGGCATATTAGCTCCAGTTATTTTAATACCAGCACCACCAAAATCTCTGGACCCATTACCATTAGGATCAGTATTAGCTGTGTTGCCAGTATATCCAGTTACTTCATGTGATGCGTTGTATACTGCCCAATTAGTTGTAGGGCTGTTACCTACACTATATCCACCAGTAGCACTCCATGTAACACCAGTTGGTAAGAAGAATCCAATACCAGTACCAGTAAGTATTTGTGTAGCATTGGTTACTGAGTCTGTTCCAATTTCAAAATGATCATCATCTACTACTCTCCTAATTTGATATGATCCATTTAATCCAGCTCTTTGTATAAGCCCAGGCTCTCCAGCAAAACCACTTAATGTAATAACATCACCAGCTTTAAAGCCATGATTAACTAATGTAATTTCTACAGAGTTTTGTCCAGCAGTAGATCTAAATGGATTTAAACCTAGTTTAATTTCTAACACATCTTTAACTTGTCCTACTACTGTAGTTGCATTTGTGTATGATATAATCTCTATTTCTTTACCATGCCACAGTATTGACTCTCCTATCCAATTACTGTTAAATGTATTAACGCTGGCTACTAAGTTGACTTGACCACTATTGGAGCTAGGTTTAATGGTCGTATCACTTAGAGCCAGCTTAGAGTATGGTTGATAAATTTCATGCAATACTCTCGGTGTTCCACCATCATCATATTCTGTCACATTAGATGATTTCTTAAATTCTAATTTTTTTGCAGTAAATGAAGATGAGCTTACTCTTTCTACAACAATTGGATGAAAGTCCTCATGAGTAAAAATAAATGTGTCACCTTGTTGTGCGTATGTAAATTCATGTATATTAGTGTTATCAATAGGTATATTTGGAGTTGTTGATCCATCTGTATAAGTAGTAATAGTTGATATAGGCGTTGGCACACCAGCAACAAGGTTTTGATTTGCTACATTATAAACAAGAATTTTTCCGTCAGTTCCATCCCATTGAAATAAAAAAACATATTCTTCTGATTCATTAAAAACAAATGGTTCTACTCTAGCATGAGTAATAGTGTTATCTAATGGACTCCAATGTAAAGTACCTGGCCTCCTA
>CEVP01150840.1_pt1 | contig 15725 bp, 14 predicted proteins | sample 427071 | NCBI WGS metagenome assembly CEVP01 (sample SAMEA2623808, study PRJEB7988) | marine metagenome | isolation source: saline water (ENVO:00002010), including | reverse complement strand
TAAATCAACGATTACTATTTGTTGCAATATGTGTAATAAGTCTTTGGAAAATTAATTATAAAAAGTTTTGTTGGGAAAATTAATTTAAATAAATACAATCATAATTTATTAAAATATGTATCGTATAATCCCGCTTAGAATTTTACGCAGAACTAGAGGTGTAAAATTCGACGAAATGGTTCCATCTGATATTCCTAGGATTAGTGGTATTGATCGAGTTATTCACGGTCCAAATTCTATTTCTCCGGGTCCGGTTGAAGATTGTACACCCCCAATTAAAAGACCTTGGTATATGCACCCAGGACAAGATGATAATCTTCTTGTTCTTCAAGGAACTAGATACATTGATATCTTTGATCCAAAAACTCTAACAAAAGCTTCTTTTATTGTTACATCGGACAAAGTTTATAAAAATGACAAATTGTATTTTGACGGACCGGCTATGGTAGTATGGCCAGCAGGTATTTTCCATAGGATTATTAGCGGGGTGGAAGGTAGTATATCTGTTAATTTTTCAACGAGAACTGAATTGTTTGATCTTAAAGACAATTTTAATGTATACAATCTATGTACAAACACTGGAAAGTATACATTAGTTAAAGATGGATATGAAGATCAGCCAGATCTTTATTATAAGTATCCCAATGATGAAATCAAGGGTCTATTCAAAGACATTGTTCCATAAATTACTTTAATTTCTTAACAGCTACACTAGGAGCGTTTTTCTTTTTCAATTTTTTAGCGTCAAATTCCGGTATCTCTTTAGCTTTTTTAGCATCATAATTCTTTTTACAATATCTCCAAAGCTCTTTTGATCCTATTCTAAAATTTCTATTTGGTTTTGCTCTATACCAGAATACACAGTCTTGTATGTTATTGCTTTTTGATGTATTATCGAGAACTAAACAGTCGTAACCTTCTGTGCAACTGTTTAGCACATCTTGGAAAACACTTAAATGTGGGAAAATACCAAAGAAATTCTTATAAATTTTCTCTTGATTTTGAATTATATTTTCTCTAAGTATAAAAACATAGTCTATATTTGCTCTTAAATCTGGCGGCAAATCCATACAATATTGCATTGTCAACATGAATGTTATACGCCAATGTCTACCGTTCATAAAAATTCCGCGTATATTAGTGTCTCTTATCATTCTTTTATCATACATACAATCATCTAAAAGTACAAAAACATCTCCGTCTGTATTCTTTTTATTTCCATTAATTACTTTTTTTTGCCGACTTATAACCTGCTGAATAATTTCAGGTTTATATTCAGAGTGTATTAATATATCTGGTATAAAACTTGAATAATAAGCATTACCGTCTTCAGTAGCTGATATAGCTACACCGGCGTTAATTTTTCTTAGATAATACAGTATATCTGCAACTAATGTACTTTTGCCAGTTCCTCTCTTCCCAATAAACACACATGTAGCAGGTCCGGAACCAGATAGTCGCCTTTCTTCAATTTTTTTTGGGTTGAATTTTGACAAAGATATTGACATATTATAATACTCTATATTTATTTTAAAAAACGAATTAGTCCCAATAATTTGTTGTTAATATTTCATCTGGTTCTATAGTTATATAAGAATATAACACACTTACAATTATACCAGAAACTATTGATGCTGTTATGTTAAACATGAAATTATCGTCCCTTTCTTCGTCAATATAATTTAGTAGCATAAAAACAGCTAATGTAATTAGTAAAATTATAACCAATATTGTAAGATCTAATGTGTAAAAATCTAATACAGTCATTTATTATAATTAAATATAATTTAAAATAACAATTACAAACTTAAAAAAATAATTTATTTAAATTAAAATGGGGGTTACAATCAAGGATCTTTCTAGTTATAATTCTATTAACAGTATTAATTTTGGTGAACAGGTATTATTTTTTAAATTTGGAGCAGATTGGTGTATCCCTTGTGTAGAACTTGATAAAGTTCTAAATAATGTCCCAGATAGTATGCTTTACCATATTTCTGCAGAAAATGAAGATTTTGAATCATTTTTTATCGATAATAAGATTTACGCACTACCTGATACAATAATTAAATATAAAAATAGTACTAAAAGATTTCAAGGAGTTAGAACCTTGGAACAAATTCTAGAAATGATTAAAAAACTAAAAGAAGATTCTGAGTAATCTTAACCCCAAATTTTGCAAAAAAATAATTGGTTTAAAAATTTAGTTCATTTTATAATCAGTTATCATGGCGGAGAACTATAAAAAATATTCGCAAATAGAACATGTTCTTGCAAGACCTGGTATGTACGTCGGAGATACAAAATGTACAACCAGTGATTGCTGGATAATAACTGATAATAAAGCTGAACTCAAATCTTGTAGGTGGAATCCAGGGATTTTTAAAATCTTCGATGAGATCTTGGTAAATGCAGTAGACGAAGTCCAACGGAACAAGTCTGTTAAATGCATCAAGATTAAGATCGAAAATGATGAAATTTCTGTTTTCAATGATTCTGGAATTCCTATTGAGATTCACCCAGAGTATAAAGTTTATATTCCAGAATTAATTTTCGCCAATCTTCTTACATCAAGTAATTACGATGACTCGCAAAAAAGAACAACAGGTGGTCTCAACGGTTTGGGTGCAAAGTTAACGGCTATCTTTTCTGAATACTTCACTATTGAAACAGCAAAAGATGGCAGAAAGTACATCCAAACGTTTGAGAAAAATTTAAGTAAGATTAATAAGCCAAAAATTTCTACTTGCAAAAGCGAATACACTAAGATTACATTTAAACCAGACTTTCAAAAGTTTGGCACAACAGGTATTACTGACGATACTCTTGCTATACTAACTAAGCGCGTATTCGATATTTGCGCTATTACAAACAAGGATGTCGGCGTATACCTTAATGATAAAAAACTAACGATCAAAGATTTCTCAGAATACATTTCAGCTTACATTGGACCTAAGAAAAATTGTCCACGGGTTGTACAAGAGACTTCTCGGTGGCAAGTTGGTATAGCGCCATCAGATTCCGGGTTTCAATGCATATCATTTGTAAACGGGATCAGCACTTCTGATGGCGGATCTCACGTCGATCACGTGATTAATCCAATAATTAAGAAAGTAACAGAAATCATTCAAGAAAAACACAAATCTCTAACAATTAAGCAACAATACATTAAAGACAATCTTTTCGTATTTATCAATTGTCTCATTGAAAATCCAAGTTATTCCTCTCAAACAAAAGAAAAGAATATTACCAAGATTTCTGATTTTGGTAGTAGATTTACTCCATCTGATGATTTTATTACAACAATTTCTAAGATGGGAATTGTAGAAAATATTCTTGCTATTGCCAATGCGAAGGAAAAGAAATCTTTGCAGAAAACAGATGGTAAGAAAACAAATAGGGTCATCATTCCAAAGTTGGACGATGCAAATAAGGCAGGAACAAAAGATTCAAAGTTGTGTACGATTATTTTTACAGAAGGAGATTCTGCAAAAGCTACTGCTATTTCAGGTCTTTCTGTAGTTGGTCGCGACACATACGGAGTCTTCCCACTTCGTGGTAAACTTCTAAATACACGGACAGCTACTTATTCACAGTTATCTAAGAATGAAGAAATTAATAACATAAAACAAATCCTTGGTCTTCAGAACGGTAAGAAATATTCTTCGGTTTCTGAACTAAGATATGGTAAAGTTATGGTTATGACCGACGCAGACACTGATGGATTTCACATTAAAAGTCTTATAGTGAACTTCATTGGAAATGGTTGGCCAGAACTACTAAAAACAGATTTTATCTCATCTTTGGTAACACCCGTAATCAAAATATCCAAGAAATTACAGATGATTCCCTTTTATAACGTGGATGATTATAAAAAATATAAAAGCGAAAACGATATTTCAGGCTTTAAGGTGAAGTATTACAAGGGTCTTGGTACCAGTACTTCATCTGAAGCAAAGGAATACTTTAAACAAATGAAAACTTTAAATTATAAAAACGAAACAAAAGAAGACGAAGATTATCTTAATCTAGCATTCACAAAAACAGAAGCAGATGCAAGAAAGAAATGGATACTTAATAATATCAAGAGTCCTGAAACGCTTGACTATAATATTAAAAAGGTGAGTATTAAAGATCTAATTAATAAAGAACTTGTCCTCTTTTCTATAGCAGACAATGTAAGATCTATTCCGAGTCTAGTAGACGGACTGAAGCCTTCGCAAAGAAAGATTATCTTTGCGTGTATTAAAAGAAAACTGTATTCAGAAATTAAAGTGTCTCAATTAGCAGGTTATGTTTCTGAAGTTTCAAGTTATCATCACGGAGAAGCAAGTCTCCAAGACACTACTATAAATCTTGCACAGACATTCACTGGTTCTAATAATATGAATCTTCTTGAACCAGTTGGACAGTTTGGGACAAGGCTTCTCGGTGGTAAAGATTCTTCAAGTCCAAGGTACATCTTCACTCACTTGTCGAAGAACTTTAAAGAACTATTCAACGACGACGACCTGGATTTGCTAGATTACCTAGATGATGATGGTCAATCTATCGAACCCAAGTTTTATGTTCCAACATTGCCTATTATTTTAATAAACGGCGCTTGTGGTATTGGGACTGGTTTCTCTACAGATATCCCTTGTTTCAATCCAGATGACATTAAAGATCGTCTACTAAGACTCGTAGAAGATGAAGACTCCGACATAGAAGAGTTGACACCATGGTATAAAGGTTTTACAGGGATGGTTAAAAAGGTGGAAGAAAATAAATGGACGGCACATGGTATCTACACAATAAAAGCAAATGTAATCACAGTTACAGAACTTCCAGTTGGAACTTGGACCGAGGACTACAAAACGTTTCTAGATAAACTAGAAACTGAAAATACAATCTACGGTTATAAAAATATGTCTACTGAGACAAATGTTCACTTTGAAATTAAAATGCCGTTGGAGACCGTTTATGAATGGAAAGATAACCACGAAATAGAAAAGAAGCTTAAATTGGTAAGCCACATATCTGCTAAGAATATGTACGTATTCAATGAAAAAAATGAAATAGTTAAAATGGAAAGTCCAGAAGAGATAATATATCATTTCTGGAGAATTAGGAACGAATACTACATTAAGCGAAAGGATAACGTAGTAAATAAACTAAAAAAAGAACTGGATATCATAACGGCAAAAATCAACTTTGTAAATGATGTAATAGATGAAAACATCAAGGTATTTCGTCAGAAACTTACCTACATAAATAAACAGCTAGAAGATAAAAAGTACATCAAACTAGAAAATAGTTACACATATTTAACAGATATGAAAATACATACATTCAGCGAAGACACACTAGAAAAACTGATGAAGAAACAAAAAGATACACAAGAAGCGTATACAAAGATATCTGGTTATAAACTAAAAGACTTTTGGATGGATGACATCAACTAAATAAACTAAATATTATAGTCTCCTAGGAGACAAAAAAATTCATTTTATTTTAAAATAAAATATTTGGATAAAGTAAAATAAGATGAATTTTTTTATGGCATTGATTGTCGCTATATCCGCGTGGATGACTTTTTCGGTTCTAAATGAACTAGCTCTTGCAAAGGATGGTAAGGGGTGCTGTCGCACGAAGAATTGTGGACAGGGTAGACTCGCCTCCTCTCTATGGTGGACGAATCTAGTAGTAGCTATAGTATTTACCATTTATGTACTAACTAAGCTTTATGATAACTATGGCGGCGCATTAAAGTCGGGTGCATCTGCTCTTGTACGTAGGAACCCTGTTAGACGGGGTGTACAGATGGTTTTCGGTAATTAAGACTGAGAGTCATTTTTAATTTCTAATAGTACAGGAGCGTGGTCACTTGCTAATGGCAAACTTTCGTTATTTTCACCAATATGTTTTAAACATTTACTGGCAATTTGATTAAAATTAAAGTTCTTAGTAAAGAAATAATCAAGTCGCCAACCTTTGTTCCTGTTTCTAGTGGCAGCAATTCCGTTTTCTTTGCGAGCCCTTGGATCCCACCAGGTATAAATAATTTCGTCATCTTTAATAGCATCTGTATATCCAATAGCCTGTAAATCTGTATAAAATTCAAGTTCGTGGCTGTAATATCCAGGACCTTCGGCTACAGACGATTTATCAAAATGTGTTGAAACGGCAACATTCAGATCTCCGCAAAATACGACGGGTCCATTAATATTATTTAAATAGTCAATCATAGCTTCCATAAAATAAATTTTATTGTCAAAATTTGTACCACTGTTTGGGGCATAAACTGTAACACACGTATATGTTTCAAATGTAATTGTTATAACTCTGCCTTCTGGATCTTCATAACCCGGGAAGGTTGTAGAAATTTCAAGAACGTTCATGTTTTCCTTGTAAAAAACAGCCGTCCCAGAATACCGGTCTGGAGCCCTAGCCCCATCCATTTTAGATTCATTAAAGAAAGATTTATAACCAGGAATAGATATCCTTTTAGCATTTTCTAAACCGCATCTAGTTTCTTGTATACATATGACATCTGGCGAGTAATCATCTATTAGCTTTTTTATAGGACTGTTATCTTGTGGACAAATTGGTTCGTTCTTCTTAAGTTTAGAACTAATTTGATCATTAAAAATACGAGAGCGAATACCGTTGACGTTCCACGTAATGATCTTCATGTTCGATTATAAATTATATTATATACTTAATATTCATATTTTTTCGCAAATTTACTTTACAAGCTTATTTGTCCTGAAGAACATATTTACTTCTTCCTTAGACTGTGTAAATTTTAAAGGCCTCTGTTCAGGAGGATTCCATAACTTATTTATTAATTTATAAGCATTTTCCCATTTTGCTGACCCCTCTGTTAAGATACTAATACAGTGACAGTGTTTGATTATTACATCATTAAGATCTGTTATAACTTTTATTAGTTTAATGTAAGCAGGAAGAGGTAATTCGTTTTCTTTTTTACACAAACCAAGATTTATAAATAAATAATAAGTCAAAGAATTATCTTTAATGTATGCCCAAGTATTTTTGAAATACTGTAAAAATTCTTCAAATCCGTCTGCGTCGTATACTACGTCTGCTATTAAATTAACAGTGAACATCTCTGTCTCCGGATTCAAAGTTATATTATAACCTTCTCTTTCTAATATAAGTATTTCTTCCATTATTATATAGTATTAATTATAATTTAAAAACTTAAATATCGCGCACAAATATTACGTTTTTATATTATTATTAAGATATTTCATAAATTATGTAATTGTGAATACACTTTTAGTTATGATAGAAGTTGTACCAGAAGACATTTGGGATCAGGTTTCGGATATGCTAGAAAAAGAAAATACTAAAAATGACAGTTTAGAAGAGTGTAATCATTTAAATAGCACGTGTAATCATTCAAATATCGTGTATGATCAAAAAGATGGCAGTGAAATTTGTATAGATTGTGGTTTAGTTGTAAATAGCAGGATTTGCGAATCATGTGAATGGAATAATTATAAATCAGAAGACGGAACATTTAGTGCTAATTCTCAAAGAGCAGAACTTTACGTATCAGATAATCCATACGAAACCGGGGGAAGTATCCCGGGTTTTCATAAAAATAGTTTTATAATGAAAATACATCTATCGCAAACGTTTAGCCATAAGCAAAAAACATTCTGGAAAACATCAGAGAAATTCAGCCGTTATATATCTTTAATAGGTATTCACGCGATCGCATTATCTACTGCCAAAGATATGTGGCACATATGCATGGAATCTGGAAAACTTACTAGAGCATCTGTAAGAAATGGTCTTATCTCTGCATGTTTATATTATTCTTGTATTTATAACAATCTTCCAATTGATCGTCAGAAACTTATAGACAACACCGAAGGAAATCAAAAAGGGTTTCTAAAAGGCGAAAAAATATACCTAGATATAATGAAAGACAATAAAATTTATGGACATTTAGGTAAACAAAAAATAGACATCAAAGAAAATGATACATTTGTTAAATTTTGCAGTGAATTAGGATTACCTTTTAATACTATTCATGTATGTAATGATATATACACAAAGAGTTTAGATCACTTAGATTCTGTCACGCCGAAGTCGATAACGGCCGGAATCTTATTTTATGTAATCAAGAACAAACTAAAACTTAAACATCCATCTAAATCAAAAATATCACAGGCAGTAGACGTATGTATTCCAACAATCAATAAAGTTGTTAAAATATTGGAATCTACTTAAATAAAAAATACTATCATAATATAAGAATGTTTTCTTTATGTCTGTCACTATTGTCTTTTATTGCGAGTCCCTGTATTTATCCATTCTATAAATCATCCTCTCCGTATCCATTCTATAAAAGAAATATTGTAAGCAGTGATAGTCATACTATAGATTTTGTAGAATCTTTAACACCTCCTTCGGGAGGTGAACTAAAACTTTTAACGCATTTAAATGGAGCTGCATGGGCTCAAAACTGGCTTTTACATATGGGGAGGAATGACACTGAGTTATACGATGAGCATTATTGCACAGAATGTCTCAGAATGAAACAGGCTTCAAATATTTATACATCAGAGGAATACTTTTATTTTGGATTCTATCCAGAAGAATCTGAATGTGGTTTATTCGAACCTAAATATATGGCCATGTTTGTACTCGATCCTAAAAAAAGAATCCTAAATGCTAAACTTATAGTTGAAAATCCTAAGTTTATTCACGAAGGAACTATGTTGATACCATTTGAAAATAGTATTCGCCGATTGTGCGATGAATCTTATGTGTTTTTTAAGTATGACGAACTAAAGAGACCTGGTCAAATCAGGTACTACTACGAGTGGACTTTCACTAATTAAATAGACCACCTTTGCTAATTGGAATTATAAAATTAATTAAAATATCTACTGTCTATTAAATGCATGGGGGGCGGTACTGTTAAAATAGAAGATTCTATTATTTTTAAAAAATTGAATGGAAGTTATCTGATGACTCTAGGTTATTTTAGAACCCTTATTATGCTCGATCAGTGTCACGACTTCTGTGAATCGAGTAATAGAAATAAATGGATTAATGGTAATAAATTCACCAAAGATGATATTATAGATTCTATAATGAAATTTTATAGAGACGATATGAAATTTATATACGATTCATTTATAAGTTTAGAACCTAATAGTGCCGACAGGTTCAATAGTTTATATAACAGTATAGCAGATGATCCAAAAATTAGAACTAGTTTAAAATCAACACGCGGGATAAGAGATAATATATTGAAAGGGGGTATAAATATTGAATCCTATATTGGAATAACCTCTGCAAACTTGTACAATTATGTAACCGAATTTAATTGTTCATCATTTAGTAAATATTTAGTTAGTATTTTATCACAAGGGAAAACAATAACAAATGGAGTTATGTTGGGAGTAGATGCTACTAAAAATAATGCAGGATATTCATCTATATTCACTAATATTTGCGATGTTGTTAGTAGACCGGATGTACAAATAGCGGTATTACAAAGTCCGGCGACCGACTATGATGCAGCGGGAACTTCTGGTGTGACTAATTTTATAATAAACATGGTAACAAAGGCTAAAAAAACCCCGGCTCTTCTCGGACAATTAAATGCTTTCCAGAATAATAGTTATAGGGTACAAGTTACCGTAAAGGATATTCCGTTTATAGATTTTACATATTATATGAACAAATCAATCGACGATAAATACATAACATTATACGTTAACAGGTTTTTTGGTCAGACTCAACAGAGCGGAGATATTCCTAAGCCGAGTGGAACAACTAGGATTAATTCAAAAAAGATAGGATCCGGTACTCAAAATTCAGTAGCATATTTAACTAACAATTTTACTCCAGATGATAATATATATTTGTTTAAAACAATAGGAGATCTAGGTCAGGCTTTAAGTTATAAAATAGAATCTCAAAAGTATCCCGATCTTATTAACTTTTATATTACCTTTGACTATTTATCAGCTTTGATAAGCAGCGTGTTTAATATGGGAACCCTATTAGAAGATACTGGAAATGCTATCAGTCCTTTGTCTATTTTTACATTTTCTCAGGAACAACTACAAAATATATCATCAACAAGGGCTAATATAGAAGATATTGGGGCAGCACAGGAGATGATTGGACTATCAAGAAAAAGACCGGCAACTTTTGGTAAAAAATCTAATAAGCTAAAGGATATTTCTGATAAAGAACTTAAGACTAAATTAAAAAGTGTCGGTATTAATATATCGAAATTAAACTCTAAAGGGAAAAGACTGCCTCTTACACGCAAAGAAATGGAAAAGAAAGCGGTGATGTTCAAGAATTTACAAATTCGATCAAAAAAAATTGGTATTAAACTTATGTATAAATCTAGAAGAAAAGGATACGTATATAAAACTTATACTCGTTTAATGAATGAACTTCAAAAAACAAAAATGAAATTTGGATGACCAAAGAAAGAAGAAGAATCTCTTTTCGGTTGAGGTTCTTATAAAAGAATGTAAAATATTAAATTAAGATTCGATATGACGAAATCTAATGAAACTACATTATAAATTAGATTTCCGATGAAAGAATCTAAACATAGGTAAATTTTTAAAAAATAAATGTATATTCATTATAATATAACAAATGGCTTGTTTGCAATATTATTATGAAAATCCACAAGATGCTGAAAAGTATGCTATCAATTGCGATAACAAGATATTTCAAAATTTAAATGATGTAGAAACCTTTAATAATAAGGATCTTTTAGAATTTATATCGCACGAATACTCCGGGGAAGCTTTCCTAGAAAATTCACCTTTCGAGTTCAAAGACAATTACATAGAATTGTCTAATAACGAGATATGTAAAGCCACGGAAATGTCTCTTGCACCGCAGCAAAAATTTATGGGACAGATTATGGGTCCAAATTCCAATTTTAATAATATGCTAATTTTTCACGGTTTAGGCTCTGGTAAATCGTGTACATCTATAGTAGTCGGAGAAGCTCTAAAAAATGCAAGCAACCAAAGGCTTCTATTTGTTGTCCCGGCTCCTCTTGTAGATCAATACTACGAAGAGATAGCGGGGGAAATTAGAAACGGTAAATTCTTTTCATGTCCATCTTTTTGTCTTATTAAAAACGGAGGTAAATTAGAAAGAGACTTTTATGTATCACAGGCTCAAAATTCTATACTTATTGCTAAATTAAGACAATATGAAACAGAACAAGGGAATTTATACATTATCCAAGAAAGAATTGATGCCGGGGACAACACGCCTGCTACTGCAAAATTATTTAGAGATCAAGAAAATAAACTAAAAGTACTTAAACGTTCTCTTGACAACTATCAAAAGGATCTTCGTGGTAAAATAATCAGAACATTTGAGATAGTCACTCATCAGACATTCATAGAGTCTATTTATAAAACAGGAAAAGATGGGCAGTTAATAAAGGGTTCTAGGCTTTTAGAAGATACAGCATTATTTCATGAAAATGGTCTTCTAATAATTGACGAAATTCAAAGACTTGTAAGCGAAGGTGGTATATTCTATAAAAAGTTATATAATGCAATAAAGTATTATTTCCACCCAAAGTTAAGAATAGCGGTTATGTCTGCCACTCCTATTTATGACAACCCTTATGAGCTCGCTCTTACAATAAACTTACTTAGACCAAGAGTACCATTCCCTATAAATAAATCAGATTTTTATAAGTTCTTCATTGGTCAATACAATGGAGACGACTGTGTACAAAATACAGGTAATAAAACGTGGATATCAGAAGATTCTTGTATAATTAATAAAGATCTTATTCGTTACATTTGTTCTGGATATGTTTCATATTTCAAAGGAGGTAATCCAAATGCATACCCATATAAAAGACTAATAACAATGGAGCATGTATTTTCAGCACAACACAAACAAGAGTATATCGGTGCTCTTAAGTCAGATGTTTCTAAAGATAAAAACTTTGGAAAGAAAGGAGACGGTCTTGGTACATATGAAAACGTGCTTTTAGGTAACTATGAATCCGAATCAGAGGATAAAGTTTCTGGGATGTATGTTACTACACAGCAATACTCAAATATATTTCTTCCAAAAATGGGAGAGATAGTAAACAAAACATTAGCCGAGAAAAAACAAGCCCTACAGTTATTTAAGTCAAATTTATTTGGAATGAAATTTAAAACACCAACAGAGGTCATTAACTATGTAAAACTATTTTCTACTAAATTTGCATCTATAATTGAGTTAACCCTTAACAGTCCTGGTCCTGTTTTTATATTTTCAAATTGGCTGACGTATGGAGTAGAACCTCTTGCCATTATATTAGAGGCATGCGGGCTTACTAAATTTGATAGAGAAGATCGAGGAAAAGGTAGATACTTTATTTGGAGTTCAGAAACAAAAACTAAAGACCGCGATGGAACTCTTATAAAGAAAGCAAGAAATACATTTAACTCTAATACCAATTCAGATGGTAGTCAACTAAAGGTAATTCTAGGAACCAGATCTGTTATGGAAGGTGTTTCTTTTAAAAACGTAAAACAAGTACACATTACAGAACCGTGGTGGAACGAGTCTAGAATAGAACAAATCTTGGCGCGCGCATCGCGCTATTGTAGTCATTCGAGTTTACCAGTAAATGATCAGTATGTTGACATTTACAGACACTATAGTGTATTACCCACTACACCAGGAACCCGCGACGAAGATGTCGCGGCAGTTCTAGGAGAAATTGGAAATCCGGATTGGCAAGGATTATCTACATACGGAATAGACCAAAAAATGCTTATGTCTTCGCTAAAGAAATATTCTATAAATAATGAATTAGAATTAGTTTTGAAAAGTTGTGCGATAGACTCAGAAATTAATAAAAATGGAAATATAATTCGTCTTGAAGAACACGTAATACCGTCCGGGGCTGGTTTGTATCAAATATTCTATAAAAATCCTTCTAACGGAAGAATGTACATCCGCGAAGGTATTCCAGAAAGTGTAACTTTCACCCAAGTTTACAATAGAGATTTTAGCTTTCCAAATAAAGATTTCCCAGTAAAATTCACGGAGTCTACACAAGACGAGACTGGTAAATTAGTCCCATATCCAGATCCAGAAATATTAACAGAACCAATAGTAAATATAGATCTTAATGTTAAAGAAAATATAGAACCATGGAAATCTTCCGATACATTAAAAAACTTGGAAATCTCGGATGAGATAAGAGAATACGTAACTAAATTGTATCAAAATTATATATTATTGCCTCAATTACGTAAAAATTATTTCAATGAAACTGGTAGAGCAAAAATTAAATTCAGGGAAGACCCCGTTAAAAGAATGAAACTAATAAAGTGTATAAAAGAATTATCAGTACAAAATTTGGTATCCAGTTCAGTTAAAAGAGAAATAGCTCAACAATTTAATAAAGAATCTCAAAAGCAGAAGATAAACACAAAGGTATTAGATTTAATTTATAGATACAATGTTTATCCAGAGTCTTATCTAGAAGAACTACTTGAAATTGCAGCAAATAACCCTGAGTCCATAAATCAGACTTTAAAAACTGTCTCCGGCAAAGGCAATTAATTTATAAAAATAAAATGTAATGATATTATAAAATGAGTGCAGAAACTTTAAAATTTTTTGAAGATAAAACAACTGAGGAAATTATTAACTGGATGTTAAGTAATCTATCAGAAGATCAAATAAGAAGTTGTTTAGACCAGTCTGGTATTCCTGACACGTCCGTTATAAAAGGCAAAGAGCCAATAGCGACCGCCGGGTCTGATCCAATTGAAACAGTAACTTTACCAGGTGGTAAGCAATTACAACCAGGCGAAGGTTCTTCTTCTGATCCTCTTTTGGTATCGGATAAACCAAAGAGAGATGTTAGTAAGATTTTCTTGGATAAATATCGTAAAAAATGTAACGGAACCGGATACTTAATAAAATCTGTTTCAAAGGATGGAGTTGAATATTACGAATTCAAGGAGATAGAAGACGATGATACAGTTGTTACACCAGGAGCTAACGTAGGAGAAGTAGGATGGATTAAAAAGAATGTACCAATTTCTGAATTTAAAGAGTTCTGTACAGAAGAAGATCGTGAGATTTTTGAGTTTTTAAAGGAAGAAAATATGGAGACTTTCTTAGGAGCACCCGCAGAAGTTGTAGCAGTCGCGACTGATTATCCATCAAGCGGATTGGTATCTCCTTTACCGATTACAGTAGCTCCAATTGAGATTACCCCGGAACCCACGCCTGTTACTGCAGTTTCAGAAGAAGTTCAGATAACAGAAGCAATGTTAAAAGCTCTTAAAATTCAACAAGAATCTTCGCAGGTAATGAATACAAAATATCAAAATTTGTATTCGCGTGGATTAACAATGTACCCGGTTTTTGTTTATGGGTCTGAAGGGGATTTAGTTTTACATTTAACTACCGTAGTTGCAGATGGTAAACTATCGTTTACAAAAGACTCGACTAATAAGAAATTACTAAATAGCAAATTTAAGAAGATAACGACTACAATACAGTCTTCGCTCGAGGCTGGTTTGTATACACCAACTACTAATATGCAAGAAGAATTAAACGAGGCTCTTAAAAACGTTTCTCAAGATATAAAATTAAGAATAAGTAAAATCTACGACCCAATGAGACTCGAAGGTTATACTTACTTTGGTAATCTAGATGATGAAGAGCCAGATTGGTTAAAAGAGGCCGGACAAATACTCCCGGATTCGCAAGGAAGTTTTGATGTAATTGGTTCTCAGGACTTTAATGAAGACATGTTAATGGTTCCAAAAGCGGCTTCGATTACTCCTAAGAGTAAAAAAGTTTCTGATATGACAATTCCAGAAATAGAAGAGCGCATGAGAATCCAATTTGGAGAACAATACGTAAGAGACTATAAACCAGAAAAGTACATTAATTCTTTAGGAGTAACAAATGTAAGATATGTAAAACGCCCAAATTGTCCGCCCCAAGATAAACCAGTTATGGTTTCGCGTCCTATATTTTCAGAATTTCAAGGTAAACCGTCTGTAAATTCAGGACCGGGAAGATTTGGAGAAACAGACTCCGATTCAGACGAAGATTTGCTATTTGATTAGTTGCGTCGTTTAGAAGGGCGCTTTTTAGATATACCACTAGACTTAAATGATTTTGTAAGAGAAGATATGCTTTCAGATACAGATAGATCGTCAAGCTCACTAAACAATATTTGAGCATTATATTCATCGGCCATTTTTATCATCTCATTTTGTCTTTCTAACTGCAATAAAAGTTCCGTATTGTATTTATCATTATAATGCAAAATGAGTCTTTTAAAATCTGGTTTTAGAATAAGACCCCATGCCCCATTTATCTTGTTTATGTACCCATGAAAAACTTCCTTGTTATTTATGTTTTCCTGTAGAATATTTTTAAAAAATGGCACCTCTGCTCTTATCTGAGGGTCAACTCGAGGAACATCGAAAATATTCTGTTCCATAGAAAATACTATATTTCTTGCCGTAGTATCCATGATACTTTACTATATTGTAATTATTTTTTTAATGTTATTTATTTTTAGCAATTATTGGTTTATTTACTATAAATTAAAATAATATGTTATATTAAATGCCTGTGTTTATGCGTCCAGTTGCTAATGTAAATGTACCGGAGCCCAAAAAGGTACCAGATCCTGAGCCCAAAAAGGTACCAGGGCCTGAGCC
>CEVP01088564.1_pt1 | contig 15725 bp, 13 predicted proteins | sample 427071 | NCBI WGS metagenome assembly CEVP01 (sample SAMEA2623808, study PRJEB7988) | marine metagenome | isolation source: saline water (ENVO:00002010), including | reverse complement strand
TCTCCTCTGAAGAACCAAGTCCCAGTCAAATCAAATGGTGCTGCTGGCCTCTCTTTGTTGAGATTTTCCGGATCAAGTGCCCCTGGACCAGTCTGTCTTGCACCACTTGCAATTATCGGTAATTGCTCTGGTCTCGTTTTTCTCTCTCTTTCTTGCCAGGTTTCTCCTTCAGGAGGAGGTGTCCATTCTACGAGTGAAGGAATGATTCTTTCTTGTTCACCTTCAGACGGATCTTGATATTCTTCTCCTACTTGAAAGGAGTCACCATTAGCCAGCGTGATGCCTTGTAGAAGACCACCAGGTTTACCTGATCGGAGTGGATGGACAACGACCGTTATTTCTTCTTTATTTTTTGTTGCATCCATTAACATTTTTTTATTAAAACCTTGTCCAGATAGAATTGTTGTTCCTGGGCCTTCTATCTTCCATAGGATTTCATTGCCATCAGCATCTTCTGCATTCATATTGATTGCCATATGCGGATTTCGCCAAACCGAGCGTGCAATAATGCCAGTAACAGTTACTGTTTTTGATTTATCAAATGCAATCGCTGAATGGTGAGCCTGTAGTGGATTGATCAGTATAATTGAGCTTAATATTATTGATAAAGTTAGTTTTATGAATTTCATTATTCTTTCCTATTTGAATTATCAAGCATTTCCTTGAAAATGGTTATTTCCTCGAGCTTCGGAGGGTTATCTTTAAAAGTTTTTATGTATGCATAAATCTGTTTTGCTTCTGAATCATTGATCACATTTTTACTGTAGTTAGGCATGCTGTTTGACGGGCTCACTGGATTTAGATCAGCCCTGAGTCTCAGAAACATTGTGAAAAGCTCTTCACTCGTCATTATTCCGCTTATGTCGTTAGCAAGTGGATATCTTCCAGTTCCATTGTATCCATGACAACTATAGCAGCCATGAGAAAGATATAGCTTCTCGCCCTCACTGTAATCAGTTGATAAAACATTAGAGAAGAGCAAAGACAAGCAAGCCGCATATTTAAGTATTTTAGAGATTTTAATGATTAAGTTATTCATCTGGGTTCTGTTATCACATCAATGAGATAAGGCTCTCCGTCTAACACCGATCTTATTCCACGGCTGAAAGCAGCTTTTAAATCATCAGGGTTTTCTATGGGGCCTTCACTATTCATTCCATATGCTTCGGCCAATTTAGCATAGTCGATGAATGGGTCCCTTAGTGTTGTTCCAATATGCATTCGATCAGTTCCTCTGCCTCTTACTCCAGCCATATAGTGAAGATACATTACCTCTTGGTGATAACCTCGATTGTTATGCATGATAGTAAGTACTGGTAATTTGTGATGTGCTGCAGTCCATAATGATCCTGGTGTGTAGTTTAAGTCTCCATCACATTGGATATTAATAACGATTCTTTCCCTTTTTTTTGCGGCAAGCCCAGCCCCTGCAGAGGCACCAATACAATATCCAATTCCACCAGCACCATGCATCCCAAGGTAGCTATATGGTTTATTGTGATCCCACATGCCAACATGATGTCTGCTAGAAAAAACAGTAGGCGATGAGAGGCACCAATCTAAATCTTTGATCATAGGCCAAAGCTCAGAATATAAACGTGCAAGACTAACTGGTGAGGAGTTCCACCCTTTTCTTTTCTTTTCCAATGTCTTCTTTAGTTCATCTTGGTAGGTATTCAAATTTTCTTTTGAATAAGATTCAATTCTGTTTGAGATAATTTTATTAGGATCACTTGAACTTATGGTCTCGAACTCATTGATTATTAGAGGAAGACTTGACTCTGCGTCGGCGGTTATGTCGTTCTTTCCAGAAAGATCTCTTCTCGGTGGAATAACAGGCTCTCTTATAAAGCCAAATCCAATATTTGTTAGATCTCTATTGGCAGCATTCGAGAGTAATGTAGGTCCTTGAATTGAGGCATCTTTTCCATCACTTTCCAGGCCCAGTATGTAATCATGATCAATATTTCCTCCATTACCACACAGTGGGTGTCTTTCAGGAAAACTCATTGGACCAGCAGCTGCTGATGTTCTGACTGATGATCCAGTTAATTCTGCGAGTCGAATTGCATCTGCAATTCCTTCAGGTGTTCTTAATCTCCCAACATGAAGTCTCGGGTTTTCAGCCTCCAATAAATCTTTTGCTATTTTTCTGGCTTGATTTCTACTGATTTTTTTAAAAACGGGTGACTGGTAATCGGGAATAACTAAATTACCGGCTTCTTCTTTTTGAATATGTGTATCAAGGACTACGATTGTTGGTCCCATTGGAGGTGTGATAGCCTCATTGAAAGCTCTCTGAATATCAGATAAAGCTGATTCTAAAGATTCTGGTTGCGAATCCCATTTTGTGAATGCCCTCGTTAAGCCTGCAATATCGTTCGCCGTTTGCTCTTGGCGAAAAAATGTATCGTCCCTACCTACAATTATTAAAACCGGAGTTTTATCGTGATAGCATTGATAAATTGCCATGGCAGCATGTTGCAAGCCAACAGTTCCATGAAGCATCACAGCCATAGGGTGCCCTTGAGATTTAGCATAACCGTGAGCCATATCTACAGCAGATTCTTCATGAAGTGCAGTAATCAGCTCAGGGTAGGTATTAGGTGGAGAACCATAATTTACAATGGATTCTTGCAAGGCTTCAAAGCTTGAGGCTGGGTTTGCTGCAATATACTCAATATTGAGATCTTTTAATACCTGCACCATTAAGTCAGAACCAGGTCTTATTGCAGCTCTATCTTTATCTATGGTGTTTGGCGGTCTTGTATCACCCACATCTCGCTCTAAAGAAGACTGGGTTGGAGCGGGTATTGAGTTGTTCTTATTTACACGATTTTCTTCAGACTGAACTGATACTGGATTTCCCAAAATCGCCGCTGCACCAGCAGAACTACCCAAAAAAGCACGTCTAGATATGCCTTTCGACTTTTCTTTTTTCGATGATTTGCTAATTATCTTTCCAAAAAAAATTTTTTAATTTTTTGAGCCCCCTCCTAAGCTTTATACAAAATCATCACTATTACAAATTTTTATTCCATTCGAATGCTTAGTCAGGATACACCAAGATAATGAATAACTTCATTTGCCGCCCTCTCACCTGACTCCATTGCACCTTCCATTCCTCGATCTGTTTTTGCTGAATATTCACCTGCTAAGAAGAGAGGGGGTATAGGATCAGCAATTGTATTCGAATATTTTTTGATTTGATTGGGCTGCCAAGCGACATAGGTGCCACCTGCACCCTCTTCCTTTTGCCATGACCAAGAAGAGATAGGTTGAATGTTCCCTCGCAGTGAGGGTCTGACATTGATAAGCTTTTTGTGAATGTTTTTCAATGCCAGATCTTGGTCCATTGCATCAAGTTTTGATGCTGCGTTTCCTGTTGCCCAAGTTTTGAGATAAGCAGGTGTCCCATTTTCTCCAGGCACGGTAAAAACCCTGCCCAAATCAGTGTCTGTCCACATCGAGCTTGGTAAGTTGCCGTCTTCCCAATATGCATTATTAATTTTGAAGAAACTGAGATACACCTTGGAGTAGCCAACTGATTTAATTGCGTCAATGTTGTGTTTTCTTATCCCATCTAATCTAATTTTAATTTTTGATAAGGCATTCAGTGGAATGCTCGATACTACAGTGCTTGCAGTTAATTTTTTTCCATCTTTATTTGTCAGAGTCACCCCATTTTCATTTCCCTCAATGGTCTTAACAGGATAATTCAGTGCCAAGTCACCCCTAATTATTTTTGACATACTTTTCGGAATGCGATCATTACCCCCAACAATCTGAAATATTGGTGGTTTCTTTGGGTCCATTTTTACTCTCTGATCTTTAACCCATGTTGAGCTGAAGTAATGTTGCAAGACAGAGATAGACTTTGCATTGTCTCCATGGGCTGGATTAATTCCAGACATCATAATAATTTGCTCTTTATTGAAACCAAATTTGCTTAGCGCCTCATACAAAGATATATCATGTTGGTAAAAATTTGGGTTATACCAGTCCTTTACTGACTCAAGCGGATTTGAATTGTTAATAAATGTTCGCAAAGATTCCCATGGATATTTTTCTCTCCATTCATTTTTGAAAGGATTGTGATCGCTATTTATCCAATCTGATCGGTTTAAGATATTGCTACCTTTAATACTTATCAATAAGCTACGATTATCAAAATAAGGACTATTTGATGATGGAACATAATAATCCAAATTTAATTCATCAATCATTCTATTGAGCCTAGTGTAACCGCTACCGATGCTGGTGCCTCCAATCTCTTGTGTCCCGTCTAAGTTTTTTTCAGATAAGAGTTTTCCGCCGACACGATTGTTTGCCTCTAGAACAATTATTTTTAACCCCAATTTCTCAAGCAAAATTGCGGCATTCAAACCAGCCAAGCCAGCACCAATGATTGCAACGTCATAGCTATTTTTAGCAGAAACTGGATTGATTTTTAGAAGGCTTCCGACAAGGGAGCCTGAGAGGCCTTTAATGAAATTTCGACGCTTAATTGCCAATATTATTTTTCTCTAATTGATCTTCTTTGATTCTGTAATCATCAACGAGAGTGTTTATTTCATGGAAAAGTTCCTTTCTTAATCTCAATAGACCAAATATTTCTACGATAACAAAAAATGGTGCAGCTATGTTTGCTTGTATTGGATGCTTTACGAGTACTGGCATCGATTTTTCAATAGCATGCCCGATGAATTGCAACGCATATCCCCCAAAGAAAGCAATAGCTGCGATAATCCCGGAATTTTCTAGTGCACTTATTGTGATAGCAAAATTGTTTATAAGCAGGCCAAAGATGAGAAATACCACGGAGAAACTGAGATCAAGCGTTAAATAAAAGATAAACAAAGCAAATATTATTCCATGAGCCAGTGTTATTGATTGGCCAAAAATATCAAACTCATACCAACTCAGCGGAATACATATGCCCAGCATAATAGTTGGAATACCAATAAAATGGAGCAATACATTTATTTTATTTTGGTGTGCCGATGCATAATTGATCAGCATTGATTTTAGTTTATTTGGTTCCTGCAAGCCAATACCTCCTTTGGATTATTAGGGATAATCTAACATGACTTAGAACAAAAATCTTCTGCTCGATTATCTTCACTCAGAGAGTTTTTTGAACTCAGCGAGGGCATGATCTCTAGATTGTTTTAAATCCACAATTGTATGAGGATAGTTTTTGCCCAGCTCTACTCCAGAATCGGATAGAATTTCAGGTGAAGCCTCCCAAGGTTTATGTATAAACTTATTAGGAATTTTGCTCAGTTCTGGCACATATTTTTTTACATAATCTCCATTCGGATCAAATTTTTCTCCCTGAATTATAGGGTTAAAGATCCGAAAATAGGGAGCTGCATCAGCGCCACATCCAGCAACCCATTGCCATGAAGCACTGTTATTCGCGAGGTCAGCATCAACGAGTGTATCCCAAAACCATTTCTCTCCATGATGCCAATGAATCATTAGATTTTTAACGAGAAATGAGGCCGTGATCATTCTTGTTCGATTATGCATATAACCAGTTTTCCAAAGCTCTCTCATGCCGGCATCAACTATTGGATAACCAGTTTTTCCTTTTTGCCAGGCTTCCAGTTTTATCTCATCTGAACTCCAAGTAAATCGATCAAATTTTTCCTGTAAATTTTTTTCAGGTAATTCCTTCCAGTAAAAAAGCAAGTTATGTGAAAATTCACGCCAGCCCAGTTCGCTCAGAAAATGATCGATACTTTTAGCATTGATTTCTGTTTTGTTGATTTCATTAATTTGATGCCAAATTTGATGCGGAGATATTTCACCAAAGTGAATATGAGGCGATAATCTTGAAACAAATTCCTGATCTGGCCGGTTTCTTCCTACTTTATAATTGCAAATTCCATTTTCAATGAATTCCTCAAGACGATCGGAAGCGCCTTGTTCTCCTGGTGACCACTCATTTTTGAACATGCTGTACCATTGTATCTTGGGTAACAGCTTAAGATCATCCAGTTTGCAATCTAAGGTTAAATCTTCCTTTGAGTATATAATCTTAGAGCTTTTTTCTGGCTTCCTTGGAAGCGATTCCTCGCCTAAACATCCTTTTCTATAGAATGGGGTGAATACTTTATAAGGAGTGCCGTCGCTTTTTTTAATTTTGGGCGGTTCAAACAGAAGTGATGCATTGAAACTTTTTACATCAATTCCCATCTCTTGAAGTTCTGATTTAATCTGTTTATCTCTATCAATGCGCCATGGTTCATAACATCGATTCCAATAAATACCATCAATATTCATAGATCCAGTTAGATGCTTTAAGATTTCATTTGCCTTTCCAGAGAATAATTTCAAATTTCCATCGAGTGCTTCATCCAAGGACTCAAGGCTTTGATGTAGCCACCATCTTCCTGCAGAACCTATTTTCCAGCTTTTTGCATTTTCATCATCTAAAATATAGATAGGAAGAACATTAGCGTTACTCCTTGCCGCATAATTTAATGCTGGGTTATCTTTTAAACGTAAATCTTGTCTAAACCAAATTATATTCATTCGCATCGTGAATTATCACTTTTAAAGGGAAAAAAATATCAATAAAATTGCAAAAGATTTTACCAAATAAAAATCATTTTTAGAACGGAGCTATTTATGCGAATTGCAGTTTTTGGCGGCACGGGTTTTGTTGGATATCAACTGGTTAAGTTTCTCCTGAAAAAGGAATTTGAGCTTTCGCTTTTAGTGAGACCAGCGAGTAAAAACAATATCGATTTTGAGGGTGAGGTAAAAATAGTCTCTGGCTCAGTTGATTCAGAAAAAGCGATCAAAGAAACCATAAAAGATTCTGACTGTGTTATTTACAATATCGGCATTCTGGAAGAATCACCAAAAGAAGGAGCAACATTTGAAGAGCTTCAGTATCAATCTGCCAAGAGAATTATTGATATATCAAGAGCAAGATCGATAAAAAAATTTATACTGATGAGCGCGAATGGTATCGATCAAAATTGCACTAAGTATCAAAAGACAAAGCTCGCAGCAGAAACCCATCTAATAAATAGTGGTTTAACCTATACTATTTTTCGCCCATCTGTGATTTTTGGGGATCCTCACGGAAGGATGGAGTTTGCAACTCAACTTTTCAATGAAATGATAAAAACACCCATACCCGCAGTCAATTTCATATCAAGCTTAAGTCCCAAATTAAATTCTGTGAAATTGTCACCAGTTCACATTGAGGATGTAATTGAAGCTTTTTTTGTGGCATTGAAATCTGATGCTACCAATAATCAGCTTTATGCATTAGGTGGCCCAGATGAATTAACCTGGGGTAGAATAATCGAACTTCTTATGTCTGCAACGAATAAAAAGAAAATCATGATACCGGTCCCAACCATCATTATGAAAATTACAACTTTGCTATTTTCTTGGTTAAAAATACTGCCAGTTTCATATGATCAGATAGTAATGCTTGAGCAAGGCAATACTGCAGATCCAAAAACGTTAACTGAATTGATAGGTAGAGAGCTGAAGAATTTTAACCCTGAAACTTTAAAATATCTTAATAATTAATGCTCAGCTCATTTAAAAATGATTTGCAAATTTGTGTTATTGGCGCCAGCGGTGGGATAGGTCGCTGTCTCTTGAAAAAACTTGATAATGAGCGAAATGTTAAATCAATATACACTTTTTCTAGAAAGGAAATCAGCCCCATAAGTAATAAAGTCAAAACTTTTCATATTGATATCACTTCAGAAGATTCGGTAAAAAAGGCGTCAAGCCATATTACGAATCAATCAATAGACCTTATTGTAGTCGCAACTGGCATATTGCATGATGAGGGTATTGTTCCAGAAAAACGCATATCCGATCTAAACCCAATGAATATGCGAAAGCTGTATGAGGTAAATACTATTGGACCAGCTATGATCGCAAAATATTTTATTCCCTTATTGGATTTTACTGAAAAATCCGTTTTTGCCGTTTTGAGTGCTAGGGTTGGCTCAATTAAAGACAACTCACTTGGAGGATGGACTTCATACAGGGCGTCAAAAGCGGCACTCAATATGATAATCAAGACAATCTCTATAGAAACAGCAAGAACAATACCAAACGCAATTATTGTAGGCCTGCATCCCGGAACCGTAGATACAAATTTATCGAAACCATTCCAAAAAAACATTTCTAAAGAAAAGCTGTTTTCACCAAATTATACTGTTGAGAAGTTGCTTTCAGTGATTAATAATTTAGAGGCTAAAGATTCAGGTGGATTTTTTGCATGGGATGGAAAACAGATTGATTATTAGCAGAGAGAAAAATTACTTGTTACGAAAACCAAGAGTTAATATATTTTCTCTATTAATTTTTATTTTTTGGGGAACGAATTTGAGCGCACTCGAAGAGCCGAAATATTCAGTTCTCAAAGAATATGAAAATTTTGAAATTAGAAATTATGATTCATACTTGGTTGCAGAGGTAGATATAGAAGGATCCTACAATAAAACTGGTAATGAAGCATTTAGAATACTTGCTGGGTATATTTTTGGCGACAATCAATCCTCAACAAAAATGAATATGACCGCTCCAGTGGAATCAGAAGCCATTCAACCTTCTGAAAGAATGAACATGACCGCACCAGTCTTTTCTAATAAAAATGTCAATGGATACACATACAGATTTGTAATGGAAAGCAAATATACTCAGGAAACACTTCCTGTGCCTAATAATTCAAAAATTAGGATTACTGAAATTAAAGATAGAGTCATGGCTGTTATAAGTTTCTCTGGTCGATGGTCACAAAAAAACTTCGAAAAACATGAACAAATTTTAGTGAATGATCTAAAGAATGAAGGAATTGGAGTTGCAAGTGAAGCAATCTATGCGCGTTATAACGCTCCATTTACTCCCTGGTTTTTGAGGCGGAATGAAATTATGTTTGAAATAGAATACAAGAATTAAGAGCCAAATCTATATCTCACCTTTAAGATAATTTCATCGCTAAGAGGTCTATCAATAGTATCATCGGCCAAATCACTGAATGAGGTATATTTCGCCGTGTTAGATCCTGATTTTGTAACAACGAAGTAAACATCAGATAGTGGGGCTATTTGCCAGCGATAACGGAGCTGAACACTTAAGTCCGAAATACTAAAATTATCACTATCCTCGTAAGGTTTATTTATCTCATTTAATCTATAGTTTTCAGCGTCAATTTCATAAAATTTGTTTTCATGTGCTTGAATCCCAACCCATTGGAGATTAACGCTTAATTGCTGTTTAGCATTTATAAAATAATTAAACTTGAATTCAGTTTCCCATTTCTGGTGAAAAAATGAAGTAAAATCTTTTTCTTGTTGGTGGAGCAGCCAGCCACCACTTCCATCTACATATTTTAATTCGGTCTCAAAACTGATGTTGCTTTGTGGGTACCAGGTAAATTCAAGCTCACCTTCTGCCTTTCTGCCTTTCATATCCTCAGCTTGATAAGTTAAAGTTCCACCATAAGAGAAAGATTCAGACGGGTTTGTTTGGTACTCAAATCGCAATCTTTGTCTTGGCCTGAGTTTGAAAGTACCGTTACCATAGCTCTCTCTGTCCTCGAAGCGAGTTGGCCAATGAGCAAATGATGCTTTTATTTGATTGAGATTATTAAGAGTAATATCAATATTTCCTCCAATAGCGTTTGATATTCGATGGCCACTGAAATTTTCGCCATATCTCATGTATGTGCCAATCTGAGTATTTCGGAATCGTTTTAAATCTGAATTTATTGAAGTAAAGTTGTATTGAACATCTTTAATATTTTTTCTTTGATTAAATCCAAAATCATTTATTTCCATATTTTCATCGAAAACACTCATTTTGAGCTGATTCCTGATACCTTGTTTTGGGGCATAAACAATATCCAAGAATCCACCCTTACCTGAATCGTATTTTTCAGTGTTTGTGTGAATATATTGCCCATCTGCCTTCCATGCACCAGACTCACTCAAATAATGAAAATCAGCAGCATTGACGACTGAATCTTTTCCCGGTTTGGATACTGTTGTTGAAATAAAACCCAGACCTCTGGTATCACCATTATCTGTATTCTCATAGAGCAATCTGAAAGCACCAAAGTCTCGACCAACCTGATTATAAATCTGATTGTTGTCTGCTAAGAGATCAGTGTCATCTTCTGATGCCAATAGAATTCCATAGCGAAATTTGTCAATTTGCCCTGTAGTCTTGATTGCCCCATTTAAATCTGCTTTTGTGGTTTTTTTTACTCTTTTTGAAAATCCAACACCATCTGGTACATCTGGAAGAATCGGCCTACTGCCAATGCGTCTAGTATTTAAGACGGTGACTTTGCTTCTTCCACCCCAGACATAATCGCTAGCTCTTGGCGTTGCAACAAAAACCTCATTGCCTTCCTGAAAAAAAAGTCTTTTTTCGGGAAAAAACGTTTCATTCGCTGATAAATTGACAACAACATTGTCAGCTTCAACGGCACCAAAATCAGGATTTATTGTGGCAGTGAATTGAGCGTTTGTTGAAGGGCGCCAAAAGAAGTCGGCACCCACTTTTGTGAGCGGGTCACTATCAATTCTATCATAAGAGGATGACGCATAAGGGAACACACTCCATTGTTGTTTGAGATTAACATCATTTACTCTGGCTGGTTGAAATAAACTAATGAATTGTGGAACTGAGTCTGGTAGCGGAGGCCATGACCACTCCTCATTAAGATGAGCAACTTCTCTGGTGACGTGAATATTGATTATTCTATCATCAGCATCTTTTGGCATCGCAACTTGTGACCAAGGAATGTAATACTCTGCTGACCATCCATCATCTGAATCTGATGTCGCTCCATACCAAGCGCCATCCCAATCTGAAGAATAGATTTTTTCTGGCATAAGTGTTCCATCACCTTCTGAATCACCTAAAGCAAGTGAGAACCAGTATCCATATTTTCCATCACCAGAGGTGTCTATGGTTAATCCGACTTTGTCTGATTTGGTTTGCCAGTCATCTCTAGATAAATAACGTTTCACATGCGTATGCTTTGGTTGTTCCATTTCCAAGGAAAAATATAAACCTTCAGCAGTATAAAAAAAACGGGTTTTTGTTTCGTATATTGTCTCTTCTAATGTATCAGGATTGGTCACTTTGTATGGATCATAAACACCAAGCTCTTTCCATACGTTTTCATCAATTTTTCCATCAATTTTAATATCAACATCATTAGACATCTTCTGCATTTCAATAGGTATAGAATCATCTACTACCAAGAGTATTTTTTTGCCATTATCTTGAGCAAAGGATGTTCCTAAGGTCAGCAATAAAAAAACCAAAACCAATACACACTTTGGCAAAATTCTATCTATATATTGAAGATTCACATTAGTCATTTTTATTTGAATATACTGGTGCGATAAAGTTCGGGAATTATGCCTGAAATAAACTAAATTGTTAATTTTATTATGCGATGTCTATATAATTTTACAATAAGTAAAATAGAAATAGTTGCAATGAGAAAAATTAAAACAACTCCATCTCGAAATAAAAGAGAATCATTGATGATTTTCTTGTTTTGTTTGATGTATTTTTCTATTGAAGTGAATGCAGAAACTCTTATACGAGAGTTCTCAGGAAGTCGTTCAATGACCACTTCTGAATTCGAAGTAAAAGCGCCTTGGATTCTTGATTGGCGAATAAATAGTAATTATCGCGAGAACATGGGATTAGAAATTTCTTTAATAGATGCTAGAACAGGGTTTATGGTTGGAAGAATTTTCAAGACAAAGTACGCTGGTAATGGTGTTAAGTTATTTAATGAGAGCGGAAGATACCGTCTAAGAATCAGCTCTTCTTTTACAAATTGGAATTTTAAGGTTTCACAAGTCAGTCCGAGTGAGGCAGAGCTCTACTCACCAAAGATCAGATAAACTAAGTATTATAGACTTCTGAAAAAACTTTCCTAAATTTCATTAGATCTTCAATTTTTCCTAGGCTTACTCTGAGGTGGTTTGGATACAGAGGATAAGCACGATGCACTTGAATATTTCTTTCGCGGAGTTTTGGCTCAAACTTATTCACTGATCTTCCAATATCAGCAAAAACGAAATTTGTTTCAGAAGGGAGGGGTTTGATGTCATGCATTTTAAAAGTGGAGTTCAATATCTCTCTTCCCTGATTGATCTTTTCTAGTGAGAATTCTATAAAATCATCCTCTGCATACGTTGCATGAGCAGCTGCCAGTCCAACAATATTGGGCCACGCCATTACATGATTTCCAACAATATTAATTAGATCAGATCTTCCCAGAGCATAACCGACTCGCATGCCTGCCATACCATACAACTTTGAGAATGTTCTGGTCACAATAATATTTTGATTTTCTCTTACTAAGTCTACCATCGATGAGTATTCAGGGTTTTGTGTGAGCTCATTGTATGCCTCGTCAATTATCACCGTTGTTTTTTTTCCCACTCGCATACAGAAATCACGAAGAGTATTTCCATCTATTGTTTTTCCAGTGGGATTGTTTGGATTGCACACATAAACCATACTGATTGAATCGTCGATGGCATTTTCCAAAGCATCCAAATCAATGGACATATCAGAAGCTAAAGGCAAGCGAACTACTTCAGTTCCAGTTCCCTCAGCGTAGCGAAGATGTAAGTCATAAGTAAAATCTGGGCTCAAAATTTTACCTTCTTTTCCCCATGCAACAACAGCAGCGGACAGCACTTCGTTAGAGCCAGAGCTAAGAGCCACTTGATCCATATTTAAATTATTTTTCTCCGCGATTGCTTTTTTTAACTCCATTGCAATTTTTCCAGGATAATACGCTCCCATGGACGATGCTTGAGAAGCCGCCATTAATGCTTTTTTACTCGGACCGTAAGGATTTTCATTGGAGCTAAGACGGACTATATTTTCTAGGGGTCCGACTCTTGCATTTGTTATAGATGGCATCGAGATTGATGCAAGACTTCCTGCCAAACCACCCAGAACCAATCGTCTTGTCATTTTAATTGCCATTATTTTCTCCAGTTATCAGTGGTTAGTCTATGAATCTTGTTAATCACCTAATTCTATATTAACACGACGGTTTCTTTTGCCTTTCTTTTCCACTTTCCCTAATCTAATTTTACCCACTTCAGCTGTAGAATTAACATGTGTGCCACCACATGGCTGAAGATCAATATTTCCAATTTTGACTAACCTAATTTTTTCTGCATTGCTTGGGGGTCTAACCGACATTGTTCTGATCATTTCTGGATTATTTTGAAGGTCTTCTTGAGTGATCCAGGAAGAAGAAATTGGGTGATCACCATCTACAAGTTTTTCTAATTCGGCGTTCACATACTCTTTATCGACTGCGTCTTCCATATCAAAATCTAGACGACTTTTCGATGCTGAAATGTTGCCTCCAGTCACCCCATATTTAAGAATAGAGCCAAGAAGGTGCAAACCAGTGTGCATTCTCATGTGGAGGTATCTTTTTTCCCAATCAATGGAAATATCAATACTCTCACCTGAGGTTGGAATAGGGTCACTCTCATCAACAATATGAACTATTGAGTTATCTTGATTAGAGTAAGTATTGATAATTTTTGCTTCTTTATGTCCCCATTTAAATGTACCTGTATCACCAGGCTGACCTCCCCCTATGGGATAGAAGATGGTTTTATCGAGAATGACTTCATTCTGATAGCACTCCTTGACAATAGACGTCTCAGAGTTTGTATAAGCATTTTCAATGAACAATTTTTCAGTCACATCTCACCCAATTGAGGTTTCTAATGTAGTATTGATTTATATCAAACAACTAAAAATAATAAAACTTTTTAAATAAAAATACTCATTTAAAAATGAACGAAGAAAAAATGAATTTACTCTGGCACCCAAAGAGTGATCAGAAAAATAAAGGCAGAAGCTTCATCAAGATGCATGGCTTAGAGAATCATTTTGCAATTTTTGATGCTCGCCAAGAACCGTTTGTGCCAGAAAAAAATGAAATTATGAGAATATGCGACTCTAAATTGGGCATTGGTGTCGATCAGGTAATCATCATTGAGAATTCATCCAGTCATGCAGATGCATTCATGAGAATTATTAACGTTGATGGCTTTGAGGCTGAGGCATGTGGAAATGCGACCAGATGCATTGCTTGGTTACTAATGAAAGAATTTAATAGAAAAAAAATAAAAATCGAGACACTTGCCGGTATTTTAAAATGCTACTTAATCGATGATGATTGGGTGAAATGTGAAATGGGTCGTATAACAGTAAAACCAGAAAATATCCCACTCTCTATGAACATAAATACCCTGCAACCCGAAATTGAGATTGGACCATTAAAGGATGGCGTAATAACCAATATAGGAAATCCTCATATTACTTTTTTTGTTGATCAGATTGATGCTATTGACATAGAAAAATGGGCGCCAGTAATACAAGAAGATAAACTCTTTCCAAAACAAGTTAATGTCGGAATCGCCGAGATTCTGGACAGTGAAAACATAAGGTTAAAGGTATTTGAGAGAGGGGCAGGTTTGACTGCCGCCTGTGGGACTGGTGCATGCGTTGCAGTATATGCTGCATACAAAAAAGGCCTAACATCAAATAAGAAAATCAATGTACTTATGGCTGCAGGTAAGATGATTATTGAGTTACAGGCCGAACAAAAAGTATCTATGTCTGGCCCAGTAACGTATTTATATAGCGGATTATGGAATGATGCTGAGTAAAATAAAGCCAATTATTGAAATAAAGCCAGCAATTAACGCATAAGGTAATTGTGTTCTCACATGTTCAATATGATCAGTGCCAGCGGCCATTGATGCCACAACCGTTGTGTCGCTGATGGGTGAAGCGTGATCACCGAAAATTCCTCCCGATAATGCAGCGCCGAGCATCAATGAAGTTGATAAATCCAAGTTTGAAGCAATAGAAAGTGCGATCGGTATCATAATGGCAAAAGTACCCCAACTTGAACCAACAGAAAATGCGATAAATCCAGATACAAGGAAAACAAGTGGCGCGAGAAAAATATAGGGCACATTCGCTCCAGCGACATCCGCAACATAAGGTCCGGTTCCAAGAAGTTTGGCAACATCACCTAAAGCGAGCGCCATTAAGAGGATTGCAGCAATAGGCAATAAATTTCCAGCTCCTTCCATAAATAATTTCATTAATTCATTCACATTGCTTCTTTTTTGGGAGAGCAACATACACCAACAAACAAAAAGAGCCGCACATATAGACCAGAATATTGCTGTAGAGCCACTGCCCTTCATTAAATTTCCATCTCCAGTCAAAAATAATCCAGCTGGCATGGCAAACGTCATTGTCAAAATGGGAAAAATCATGAAGACAGCATCTTTTTGGCTATAAGAATTTTTTTCCTCCATAGCATTCAGAGCTTCTTTCCCCTCATTTTCTTGCCAGCTTAACTTTCCATTTGATGTTCTTATTTCAGCTGGTTTCATCGGGCCAATATCTATTTTCTTTAAAATAACAACAAAAGCCAGAATGATCGCGAAGATAGCATAAAGATTATAAGGAATGGATTTTACGAAGACACCGAAGGCATTCTCAATGCCAGTTGAGGCAATTAATCCAATGATTACTGCTGTCCAGGCATTCAATGGAACCATGACACAAACAGGTGCCGATGTAGCGTCAATAAGATAGGCCAGTTTTTCTCTGGATATTTTGTAACGATCAAATAAAGGTCTACT
>CEVP01149092.1_pt1 | contig 16908 bp, 15 predicted proteins | sample 427071 | NCBI WGS metagenome assembly CEVP01 (sample SAMEA2623808, study PRJEB7988) | marine metagenome | isolation source: saline water (ENVO:00002010), including | reverse complement strand
TACGTATTTTTCTTAACCAGCGACTTAAAGAAATATGTATAAGTGATCCAGAACAGGCCGCATATATACAAAAAAGTTTTGTTAAAATGATGCAGTCATCAGAAATTGCTCCCTTACCCGCGATAGCAAACCAGCAACACTATGAGGTACCCACCACATTCTTTAAAGAAGTTTTAGGGAACAATTTAAAATATAGTTCATGTTACTGGAACGAAGAAGTAAACAATCTTGATGAAGCAGAAAGTCTAGCACTTTCAATTACTTGTCAACATGCAGATCTCCAGAATGGAATGGAAGTTCTAGAGCTTGGTTGCGGTTGGGGTTCTCTAACTTTGTGGATTGCTAGCCACTATCCTAATTCAAAAATTTTAGGAATTTCAAATTCTGCTAGTCAAAGAGACTATATTATATCGCAGGCAAAAAAAAGAAATTTGAATAATATAGAAATCGAAACAGTCGATATGAATAAATTTGAAACTAATAAAAAATATGATCGCATTGTATCAGTAGAGATGTTTGAGCATATGAGAAATTATCAGTTGTTGTATAAAAAAATTCATAGCTGGTTAAATCAAGAAGGAAAATTTTTCAAGCATATTTTTTGTCATCGACTTACACCCTATGAGTTTATTATTGATGATGATTCTGATTGGATGAGCCAATATTTTTTTACAGCAGGGATAATGCCATCTGATAATCTTCCTTATTATTTTCAGGAAAAACTTAAGCTAGATAATCATTGGCGTTGGTCAGGAACTCATTACCAAAAAACTTCAAATGAGTGGCTTTATAATATGGATTCAAAAAAAGAAATCATCTTACCTATAATTAAAGATACATACGGAGAACAAAATATCAGAATATGGTGGAATAGATGGCGTATTTTCTTTATGGCGTGTGCTGAATTATTCGGTTTTGATAATGGCAATCAATGGTGGGTTAGTCATTACTTGTTTAGCAAGCAGGACCAATAAAGGAATATAAATTTAAATGCAAAAAAAACAAAATCTTCCAAAAAAAATATGTCCCGTATGCAATAAATTTTTTTTATGGAGAAAAAAATGGGAAAGAGATTGGGACCATGTAATCTATTGTTCAAAAAGATGTCGAAAAAAATATGGCGAGATAATTAATGAATAAGATTAGGAGTCTCTGCATCGTTCTTGGAGATCAACTTAGTCATAATAGTCTAATTTGGTCTCACTTTGATTCAAAAAGCGACATAGTTTGGATGGGTGAAGTCATGTCTGAGTCATTAAAACCTCAATCTAGCATGCAAAGAACAGCGATTTTCTTCTCTGCAATGCGCCATTTCTGCGAAGAACTTAGACAAAAAAAAATAACAGTAGAATATATAGAAATTAATGATGGTAGGAAAGATTTTATTGCAGCTCTTGAAGAAACTATGGTCAATTACGACATAGAGTATTTTACATGTGTAATTCCTGGAGATTTTAGAGTTTATGAATTATTAAATAATTTTTTTAAAAAAAAAGAAAAAAAAATTAATTGGTTAGAAGAAATAAATTTTATAGCAAGAAAAAATGAATTTAATGATTGGATAAAAAAATATAAACAACCAAGAATGGAGTATTGGTATCGTTATATAAGAAAGTCCAGAAAAGTTTTACTTGAAGATAATGGTAAGCCTATTGGAGGTAAGTGGAATTTTGATCTTTCTAATCGAAAGTCCTTCAATAAGTCTGGTCCCCAATTAACAAGAGAGCCTCTTAAGTTTAAGCCTGATAAAATTACAAAAAAAGTAATATCGGATATAGAGAAAAAATTACCTAATTTACCGGGCCATGCATCAAAATTTTATTGGGCTGTTACTAGAGAACAAGCACTTAAAGTTTTGCAAGATTTCATCAAGTATCGTTTGAATTTATATGGCGACTACCAGGATGCTATGTGGACGGGAAAACCTTGGTTATATCATTCACTCATATCATCTTCTTTGAATCTTAAACTCCTCAATCCAGAAGAAGTTATAAAAGCAGTCGAGCAGGCCTATCATAAAAAGAAGATTCCTCTTAATGCTGCAGAGGGATTTATTCGTCAAATTATTGGTTGGAGAGAATATATTCACGGCCTCTACTGGCTTCATTCTGATATTTGGATGAGCAGAAATAATTTAAAGGCAAAACGCACATTGCCAGATTTCTATTGGACTGGTAAAACAAAAATGCAATGTATGAGTGAGTCAATAAATCAAGTTATTGAATATGGTTATGGTCATCATATTCAAAGGCTCATGGTCACTGGACTTTTTTCTTTATTGTATGGAGTAAAACCATCTGAAATTCATGAATGGTATTTGTCTATGTTTGTTGATGCAGTTGCATGGGTTGAAGTACCGAATACTATTGGAATGAGTCAATATGCTGATGGTGGTATCGTGGGCTCTAAACCATACATAGCGAGTGGGGCATATATAAATCGCATGTCTAACTATTGCAAAGGTTGTCACTATGATGCAAAAAGTGCGATAGGAGATAAAGCATGTCCTTTTACAACTCTTTACTGGCATTTCGTTTACAAAAACAAAAACTTGTTAAAAAATAATCCAAGACTAAGCATGCAGGTTAAAAATTGGGATAACAAAGAAAAGAATATACAAAATGAAATAATTGAACGTTCAAAAAAGATATTTAGTAATATTGAATTATATTAGTCTTTCATCTTAATGAGTGTATCTTTAGCAGAGCTAATTAGAAATGCCGTATCAATACCAACCGCTAATAAATTAAATCCTTTTTCTTTATAAGGTAATACGGCTTCAGCATTAATACCAAATATACCCATACTTATTGTTGCTGCTTGGCAAGCATCAATAATTCTTTCTATAGCAGATTGAACCACAGGATGATTTATTTCCCCAGGTTTGCCTAAGCTAGCAGATAGATCATAAGGCCCTATCAAAATCGCATCAACTCCCTCTACTGCAACTATCTTTTCGATATTTTTAGCTGCTTCGCTACTTTCAGCTTGTAATATAATTGCAGTTTCAGTGTTTGCATTTTTTAGATAGTGTTCAAATTCAATCCCATATTTATGTGCACGTCCAATACCAATTCCCCTCTCGCCAACTGGAGAATATTTACAATCAGCAATAATTCTCTTAGCTTGCACCTCATTATGTACTTGAGGAACAATTACACCTTCTGCTCCGATATCGAGTGCTTTTTTTATCCAGACTGTCTCATCAGATGGCACTCGTATTAAACATGGTATAGGCGAGGCTGCTTGTAACATTGTTTGTGCTTGTTGTGGATTAAATGCACCATGCTCCGCATCTATAAATAACCAGTCATAGCCGATATTAGCAAGTAATTCACAAACTTCAGGTGACGGTAAGCTAACTAATGTACCTATCAGAAGTTCATTTGTGCGTATACGCTCAGCAAAATTATTTTTTTCTTTCATAATCCATACCTTTTAAAATAAATACTTACAATTTAGTGTTCAACTGGCCCGTCGGCGCCAATTCCTGTTTGTGCACGAACAAATTGGTTATCAAAAGCCTTAATTTCTTTTTTTGCTTGTTCACTTTTATCTAAATATGAAACTATTATTATAGCGATAAATGCAATACTCATAGAAAATAATGCTGGATACTTGTAGGGAAAAATTGCATTTGCATTCCCAAGAATATCAACCCAAACAATAGGCCCAAATAAAACACATAATATCGCAGTTATTAATCCAGCCGCACCACCAAAAAAAGCACCTTTTGTTGTAAGCTTTGACCAGTACATAGAAAAAAATAGTATTGGAAAATTAACACTTGCTGCGATTGCAAAAGCGAGCCCTACCATATAGGCGACATTTTGTTTTTCAAATAATATGCCCAAAAGAATAGCTGCTAAACCTAGTATTACAGTACTGATTTTTGAAACCATCACCTCTTTTTTCTCTTGCGCCTTGCCGCTACAAAAAAGACTAGCATAAAGATCGTGTGAAATAGCAGAGGCACCTGCTAGAGTCAATCCGGATACTACTGCTAATATTGTTGCGAATGCTACTGCAGAAATAAAACCAAGAAATATGTCGCCTCCAACTGCTTTTGAGAGGTGGACAGCAGCCATATTATTGCCTCCAAGTATATTTCCAACATCATCAAGAAAAGAGCTATTATTTGTAAGTAGCACAATTGCACCAAACCCAATGACGAATGTGAGAATATAGAAATAACCAATAAAACTTGTTGCATAAAATACAGAACTTCGTGCTTGCTTAGCATTTTTTACCGTAAAAAAACGCATTAAGATGTGCGGTAAACCAGCTGTACCAAACATTAGCGCTAGTCCTAGCGATATAGCCGACACTGGATCACTTATCAAACCACCAGGCGACATAATTGATTCTCCTAAATGGTGACTTGAGATTGCTTCTTTAAATAATAAATTAAAAGAAAAATCAAATTCATTTAAAACTGCAAGAGCTAAAATAGTTGCACCAAATAACAATAATATTGCTTTGATTGTTTGAACCCAAGTGGTTGCTAACATACCTCCGAATGTGACATAACAAATCATTAATAATCCGACAATAGAGACAGCCATAGAGTATGGCAGACCAAATAAAATTTGTATTAATTTACCAGCTCCAACCATTTGAGCAATTAAATACAAGATTACAACTGCAAGTGTTCCGCAAGCAGCTAACGAACGTATTGGTAAGTTTTTTAAGCGAAATGATACTGCGTCTGTAAATGTATATTTGCCAAGATTTCTCAATCGCTCAGCTAATAAAAATAAAATAACAGGCCAACCGACTAAAAAACCAATTGAATAAATTAATCCATCAAACCCACTTGCAAAAACTAATCCTGAAATACCTAAGAAAGATGCTGCTGACATATAATCACCAGCTATTGCCAGACCATTTTGAAAACCACTAATGCTTCCGCCAGCTGTATAGAAATCACTTGCAGATCGTGTCTTTTTTGCTGCCCAATAAGTAATAGCAAGAGTTATTGATATAAAAATAAGAAACATAATCACGGCAGTGATATTTATATTGTTTGTGTTTGCATGCTGGTTATTACCAGCATAAATACTAAATGTAGTAAAAAGAGAAAGAATTAAGAAAAATCGCGTGTACATTTTAAAACTAAGGTTATTGTTCTAATTTTTTTATAATTTTATTATTTATAACATCGAATTTTTTATTAGCTATATAAATATATATACCAGTTAGAAAAATACTCAATAAAATTATAAGTAAACCTACAAAAATTCCAAGTGTTGTTGCATTATCTGGAGATATTTTTTGAGAGAATATATCTGGATAAAAGGCAATAATCAGAATAAATGAAAAATAGGATAAAATTACAATCGAAGTAAGCGTCAAGCTAACTTTTTTACGTAGTTTCACGAGCTTCTGAAAATCAGGTTGTTTCTTTACTTGATTGTATACTTCTTGCATCGTTTATTTTAGATTTTTTAATCTTTTATTTCCGTCTTTCTTACTCTTATTACCAGATAGAATTTTTTCTGTAAACCAATCCTTATCATCTTCTATATTTATAATGTTGTTATTGGTGTTGATAATATTATTTATACACGAATCCATTATAATTTTACTCAAAAGCGAAATTTCCTTTTCATTCATTTGAGTTTCAGTATTTATGTTCTCTAGCACGCTAATTTTATGTTTGTTGCAGTCCTTTATCGTTATTTCTGCATATCCATTAACATATAGAAAACTTAATATATTCAAGAGTAGGATATTGATTATTTTTTTTATCATAATTTAATAAATTTCAATGTCATACGGTCACTCTCACCGATTTCGATATACTTATCCTTATCAGTTTCACCTAGACGAAGTGTAGGTGGTAATGTCCAGACACCCTTTGGATGATTTTTTGTATCTTTTTTATTTGCATTAATTTCAGATTTATCTATGAGTTCAAACCCATATTTTTCGGCTATATTGATTATAAACTTTTCTGACACATAGCCGTTTTTTGCGCTTTCATCCGGGTTATCATCTTTTTCTCCTCGATGTTGTACCACACCTAGGATACCTCCTTTTTTTAGAACACGATGAAATGCTTGATAGATATTTTTAGTATTACCACTTCTTATCCAGTTATGATTGTTTCTAAAAGTTAAGATCATATCTTGTGAATTCGAATCAATTTCTTTGAGGAATGAGTTCTCATTATTAAAAATAATGAAATTCACTTTCTTGTAGACCTCAGTGTTTTTACCAAGATGCTCCATAAGTTTAGTATGAGATTTACGAAGATAGTCATTGGGATGATTCTCTCCAAAACCAGCAATTGTTAATTGCCCACTACTTTTAAGTACAGGTGCAAGTATCTCAGTATACCAACCACGACCAGGCAATATTTCAAGTACTGACATGTGTAATTCAATACCAAAAAATAACAATGTTTCTTTTGGGTGACGATAGATATCTCGTGCTTTATTTTCTTTTGTTCTGTGTTCACCTTCTATAGCTTCATTGATTAATATTTCAGTACTATTATCCATTGCATAGCTATTCGTGATTAATGCTGAAAAAGCAATGAGAGAAAAGATTTGCATACGTAAGAAATTCATTTATTTTTCCTTATAGTTTTTATGAGTTTTAAGTTAATTTTTATAATCGTATACCTAATTCTATCCATGAGTAAATTAATAAATTATAATATTTTATATAAACAGTCTAATTTCTTTATCAATTTATGGATAAATATAAAAAAATACAAGTTTCTGTAAAAACTTTGAAAAACCCTCTACATTTTTTTGCATTGGGTTTTGGTACTGGTCTTTTGACAAAGGCGCCTGGAACCATGGGAACACTTGTTGGTGTATTGATATATATTCTCTTGCCTTCCAATAATTTGATCCTTTATTTTGCAATTATTATCTCTTTTTTTATCTTTGGTATTTTTTGTTGTGATTATACTGGAAAGTATTTAGATAATCATGATCACCCTTCGATAGTTTGGGACGAAATCGTTGGTTATTTAGTTACCATGGTTATGGTTCCTAGAGATTGGATATGGATATTGTTAGGTTTCGTACTTTTCAGGGCTTTCGATATTATAAAGCCTTGGCCTATATCGCTTGTTGATAGAAAAATTCAAAATGGTTTAGGTACAATGCTGGATGATTTTGTTGCCGGAATTTTTTCATTAATAGTTATTCATGTAATTATCAACTTAATAGAATTTATTTAGAAGCTGAATAAAATGTCATATACAAAAGCCATATTATTTTTTTCACTATTTCTATCTATATTTTCAATAAATGCTGATGTCTATCGATATATAGATAAAGATGGACGTATCATTTTTACTGATAAACCTGAGCATAAAGGGTATAAAAAATTAGTAAGGACTTGGAAAGGTTGGGTGGAACAAAAAAAACCAGAGAATTTTGATTGGCTAGGCCATCAAAAAAAATACGATGCAATGATTAGGAGTGTGGCAAAGACTTATAATCTTTCTCATGCATTATTACATGCGATAATTACTGTTGAGTCATGGTATGACCCAAATGCAGTATCAACTGCTGGTGCAGTTGGTCTAATGCAACTAATGCCTGAGACCGGAAAACGTTATGGTGTAATCAATCGCCGCAATGTAAAACAAAACATTAATGGAGGCTCACGTTATTTTAGTGACTTATTAAACATGTTTAATAATGATATAAAATTAGCATTAGCAGCATACAATGCAGGCGAGAATGCTGTTAAAAAATACCAGAATAAAGTTCCACCGTATAAAGAAACAAAAAATTATATAAAAAAGGTTATGAAGTATTATAAAAGGTATCAGCGAACGATGACTTGATTATTCATCTGTCACACACCCTTCAGATGCGGTTTTTACATTTTTAATATATTTATAAAGTGTTCCTCGATTAGCTTTATATGGAGGCATTTTCCATTTTGCTTTTCTGTTGTTGAATTCTTCACTATTTAATTCAAATTCAATTTTATTTTCTTTAGCATCAATTGTTACAATGTCTCCGTTTTTAATAAAAGCAATCGGTCCTCCTTCTTGAGCTTCGGGTACTACATGACCAATAATGAATCCATGAGAACCTCCAGAAAACCTTCCATCAGTTATCATAGCAACATCATTACCTAAACCCGCACCAATAATCGCGGATGTTGGCGTTAACATTTCTGGCATTCCTGGACCGCCTTTGGGCCCTTCATATCGAATTATAATAACGTCTCCTTTTTTTATTTCTTTGTTTTCTAATGAAGTTAACATAGCCTCTTCAGAATCATAAACTTTTGCTGGTCCGGAAAAAGTTTCGCCTTCTTTACCAGTAATTTTTGCAACCGAACCACCAGGCGCAAGGTTTCCTTTTAGAATTCGTATATGACCACTTGATTTAAGGGGTTTGTTAAGTGGCGAAATTATTTTTTGGTCATTACTTAATTTTGGCACATCCAGAAGATTTTCTTTTATTGTTTTTCCCGTTACAGTAAGACAATCTCCATACAATAAATCATTGTCGAGTAAGAACTTCATGACAGCTGGCGTACCACCAATTTTATGAAGATCTTCCATAACATACTGTCCACTTGGTTTTAAATCTGCAAGATACGGAATACGATTGCTGACAGATTGAAAATCATCGATTGTTAAATCAATATTAACAGAACGTGCCATTGCTAATAAATGCAAGACAGCATTAGTTGAACCCCCCAGCGCTGTGACTAGAACCATAGCGTTTTCAAATGCATCACGGGTCATGATTTCTCTTGGTTTTATATCTTCTTTCAATAGATATTTAATAGCTTTTCCCGCTTCAAAGCACTCGTTTAATTTTTTTTCATCAACTGCAGGAGTGGAAGAGCTGTATGGAAGCGACATACCCATTGCTTCGATAGCAGATGCCATAGTATTTGCTGTGTACATGCCACCACACGCGCCAGCACCCGGACAAGATTTTTTTATAATCTCCTTTCTTTTTTGATCATCTATATTTCCAGAAATAAATTCACCGTAGCTCTGAAAAGCGGAAATAATATCGATTTTATTATTCTCGTAATAACCTGGTTTTATAGTTCCCCCGTATATCATCAGAGATGGACGATTTAATCTTCCCATTGCTATTAAACAACCCGGCATATTTTTGTCACACCCCGGAATGGAAATGTTAGCGTCATACCACTGAGCAGACATTACAGTTTCAATTGAGTCTGCAATTAAGTCGCGTGATTGAAGGGAAAAACTCATTCCCTCTGTTCCCATTGAAATACCATCACTAACACCAACAGTATTAAATCTCATGCCAACGAGACCGGCATCTATAACGCCTTCCTTAACTTTTTCTGCTAGTGCAAGAAGATGCATGTTACAAGTGTTTCCTTCATACCAGATACTCGATATACCCACTTGCGCTTTAGACATGTCCTCTTCTTTCATGCCCGTACCATATAGCATTGCTTGAGAAGCGCCTTGCGATTTTGGTTCAGTTATTCGAGAGCTAAACTTGTTTAATTTTTTGGTCATAATAATTTCGTGAATTTATTATATATACTGGAACCCAGTAGCTATCTAGTAGGATTTGATTATCTATGAAGAGTGCTCCAGTTCTTTTTCCATTACTTCTACTTTGATTGAATCGTTTTCTACTGATGCTAAAACATGCCCACCATTCATGAGTTTTCCAAATAAAAGTTCCTCTGCAAGTGGACGTTTGATATTTTTTTGAATTAAACGCGACATCGGTCTAGCACCCATTATTCTGTCATAACCTTTGTTAGCCAACCATTCACGAGCGTTTTCTGTAATTTCAATCGTTACTTTTTTGTCCTCAAGTTGAGCTTCAAGTTCAATAATGAATTTATCAACTACATTAGAAATAGTTTTTTTATCAAGTGGGTTGAAATGAATGATTGCATCAAGTCGATTACGAAACTCAGGATTAAAAAACTTTTTAATGCTTTCAGCAGCGTCACTTGTATGATCTTGCGATGTAAAGCCGACCGACGCTCTGCTAATTCTTTCAGCACCTGCATTTGTTGTCATAACTATGATCACATTACGAAAATCAGTTTTACGACCGTTAGCATCAGTTAGTGTGCCATGATCAAATATTTGAAGCATTAAATTGAAAATATCAGGATTAGCCTTCTCTATTTCATCGAGTAATAATACACAATGTGGCTTTTTATTAATTGCATCAGTAAGGAGACCGCCTTGATCAAACCCGACATATCCTGGTGGTGCACCAATCAATCTTGATACTGTGTGTCTTTCCATATATTCAGACATATCAAAACGAACCAATTCTATACCTAAATGCATTGCAAGTTGTTTTGTAACCTCAGTTTTTCCTACACCTGTAGGTCCAGCAAATAGAAAATTTCCAATTGGTTTTTGTGTACTAGCTAATCCTGAGCGAGACATTTTTATAGTATTACTAAGCATATCGATTGCCTCATCTTGACCAAAAACAACCATTTTTAAATTACGTTCAAGATTCTTAATTGTATCTTTATCACTGCTGGTAACTGTTTTTGCAGGTATACGTGCAATTTTTGCAACAATATTTTCAATATCATTTACGCCTATAGTTTTTTTTCTTTTAGATTCAGGAAGTAATTTTTGCGCTGCACCTGCCTCATCGATAACATCAATAGCTTTATCTGGCAATTGTCTGTCATTTATATAACGTTCTGTAAGCTCAACGGCAGTTTTTAGTGCTTGGCGTGTATATTTTATTTTATGATGTTCCTCAAATTTTTGTTTTAATCCTTCAAGAATTTTAATAGTTTCATCGATTGTAGGTTCAGAAACGTCAATTTTTTGGAATCGTCTTGTTAAAGCATGATCTTTCTCGAAAATGCCTCTGTATTCCTGATATGTCGTCGATCCAATGCATTTTAATTCGCCAGAAGCAAGAACAGGTTTAATTATATTTGAAGCATCCATCACACCACCAGATGCTGCACCAGCTCCTATAATGGTATGTATCTCATCAATAAATAAAATCAGATTTGGTTGTTTTTTTAATTCTGCAATAACATTTTTCAATCGTTTTTCAAAATCCCCTCTGTATTTTGTGCCTGCGAGTAGCGCACTTAAATCAAGCGAGAAAATAACACTATCCATTAAAACATCGGGCACTTCCCCATCAACAATTAGTTTTGCTAGGCCTTCGGCAATTGCAGTTTTACCTACTCCTGCTTCACCAACATATAAAGGATTATTTTTTCTTCGACGACAAAGAACTTGGATTGTTCTTTGAACTTCAACCTTCCTTCCAATTAAAGGATCTATTTTTCCTTCAATAGCTTTCTCATTGAGATTAACAGCAAAACTATTAAGCAAATTATCAGGTTTATCATTTTGGTTAGACTCTATCTCCGTTTCATCAAAATCTATATCCATATCATTCTCTTTACTATCTATATTAGCAATGCCATGAGAAATATAATTTGTTATATCTAATTTTGAGATATTTTGTTGATTTAAGAAATAAACCGCATGCGAATCACGCTCACCAAATATTGCTACTAGAACATTTGCTCCACTTACTTCTTCTTTACCAGATGATTGAACATTGAAAACAGCACGCTGTAAGACTCTCTGAAATCCAATTGTTGGCTGAGTATCTCGTTCATCGATATTGTCAACAATAATGGAATTGTCTTGAATGAATTTGATCAAATTATCATGCAGGCTATTTAGATTAGCACCACATGCGTTTAGAACAGATGCAGCAGAGTTATTATTTAATAATGCAAACAGCAAGTGCTCTATCGTCATAAATTCATGACGCTGTTCTCTAGCTTCAGTGAATAAATTATTTAGCGTTTGCTCTAATTCTTTATTTAACATTTGTTTATTTTTATGCTTTTTCCATGGTACAAAGAAGAGGGTGTTGGTTTTCTCGCGAGTAATCATTCACAAGAGAAACTTTGGTTTCTGCAATTTCGTGTGTAAATAGTCCGCAAACCCCTTTACCACTTGTATGTACTTCTAACATGATACGCGTAGCATCTTCTTTTTTTATCGAAAAGAAAAATTCTAAAATATGAACAACAAATTCCATTGGTGTAAAATCATCATTGATTAATACAACCTTGTAGAGTGGCGGACGTCTAAGCTTTGGTTTAGCCTCTTTAATTGCTAAATCAGCGTCACTGTATTCGTTAAGTTTTTCTGACATTATCTTTAATTTTAATCTACTTTATATGTATGTTATCGAGTTATTTTTTCAAATTTTACATAATTATGTATTCAAGATCCGTAAGATACATATAATTATTACCAAAGATACAAAGAATTGCTAATAGGCTTTATTTGTATGTAATTTATGTGTTTTTTGGAAATTTGGGCGGATCATTAAGAAAATTTTACACCATATTTCAATTAAATTTAGAACGAACAGTTCACAGACATTCAAACTAATGGCATGATATGCGGCCTTTTTATTATCGAGTCGGTTAAAAAATAATAATTAATAACATAACTAGCTGATTATAATAAGAATATTAATATACGGAGGAAGTATTTGTAATGAGCAAAGACAGTGAAATCAAAAAACTCGAGCAAGATTGGTCAGAAAATCCTCGCTGGAAGGGCGTAAAACGCGATTATACTGCTGCTGATGTTGTGAGACTTCGTGGTTCGGTTCAGATAGAGCACACCTTGGCACGTCGTGGGGCAGAGAAACTGTGGAAACTTGTTAATGAAGAAGATTATATTAATTGTTTGGGCGCTGTCACAGGCGGTCAGGCAGTACAGCAAGTCAAGGGTGGAATAAAAGCTATTTACTTATCTGGTTGGCAAGTTGCCGCAGACGGAAATACGTCCGAGACAATGTATCCAGATCAATCATTGTATGCAGTAGATTCAGTACCTACTATGGTCACTCGGATAAATAATGCATTTAAGCGTGCAGATGAAATACAAAGTTCTAGAGGTAGTGGTAACGTTGATTTTTTTGCACCAATTGTTGCCGATGCTGAAGCTGGCTTTGGCGGTGTTTTAAATGCTTTTGAATTAATGAAAAACATGATTGAGGCGGGTGCTTCCGGCGTACATTTTGAAGATCAATTAGCATCAGTAAAAAAATGCGGACATATGGGCGGCAAGGTACTTGTTCCGTCACAAGAGGCAGTTCAAAAATTAACTGCGGCACGATTAGCCGCTGATACAATGGGTGTTCCAACAATTGTTCTTGCCAGAACAGATGCAAACGCTGCTGCATTATTAACCTCTGACGTAGATCCATACGATAAAGACTTTATAACCGGAGAAAGAAGTTCTGAGGGATTTTATATAACAAAAGCAGGTATAGATCAGGCTATTTCACGTGGTCTGGCGTATGCTCCGTATGCTGATTTATTGTGGTGTGAAACAGCGGTACCAGATATGGATGAAGCTAAAAAATTCGCTGAGGCGATAAAAAAAGAATATCCTGATCAGTTGCTAGCATACAATTGTTCTCCTTCATTTAATTGGAAGAAGAATCTAAGTGACTCTGACATTGCAAAATTTCAAAAAGAGCTTGGCGCAATGGGATATAAATACCAGTTTATTACATTAGCCGGTATTCATAACATGTGGTACAACATGTTTGAATTAACCCATGATTATGTACGTCGTGGCATGACAGCATATATTGAAAAAGTACAAGAACCAGAATTTGCAGCATCAGAGCGTGGTTATACGTTCGCTAGTCATCAACAAGAAGTTGGTGCCGGTTATTTTGATGATGTAACAACTGTTATACAGGGAGGAAAGTCTTCAGTTACAGCATTAACTGGTTCGACAGAAGAAGAGCAGTTTGACGATACAGCATCAAAATAAGCTCTTTTATCATTTTTTTCCAAAAAACCCGGAAGCTAATTTTCTTTCGGGTTTTTTTATTCAAGGAAATAGAAGTTTAAGTATTGTATAAGTAAATTATCGAATTAAATGGTGGCTCGGGCTGGGCTCCTCGCAACACCATATTGTGAATCCCGTCAGGCCCGAGAGGGAGCAGCGGCAGCAGTTGACGTGTGTGCCGGGGTAAGAACGGTTCGGGCCACCTCCTTATAACTTGATTTTTTGGCAATATTTGCCGAGAACAATTCCTCATGTATTATGATGAACCCACAATACAATTTTTAAGATAAATTAAATTATAATGAGTTATCAGGTATTAGCACGTAAATGGCGACCAAAGATCTTTGATGACATGGTTGGTCAATCGCATGTTTTAAAAGCGCTATCTAATGCGTTGGATCAAGATCGTCTTCACCACGCTTATTTATTTACTGGCACAAGGGGAGTAGGTAAAACTACTTTAGCCAGAATTTTTGCAAAATGTCTTAATTGTGAGAAGGGTGTGAGTTCAAAACCATGCGGTGAATGCAATGCGTGCACGTCTCTTGATCAGGGAAGGTTTATTGATTTAATTGAAGTTGACGCAGCTTCACGCTCAAAAGTCGATGAAACAAGAGATTTAATGGAGAATGTCCAATACGCACCAACAAGCGGAAGATATAAGGTGTATTTAATTGACGAAATACACATGTTTTCTGGGCATAGTTTTAATGCATTGTTAAAAACTCTTGAGGAACCTCCTCCGCATGTAAAATTTTTACTTGCAACTACAGAACATAAAAAAGTCCCTATCACAATATTATCTCGTTGTTTGCAATTTAATTTAAACCATTTAACAGTTGAACAAATTATTGAACAGATAGAAAAAATTCTTGTTGCAGAAAATATAAAATACGACAAAAAATCAGTAGAACTAATTTCAATATGTGCAGCCGGAAGTGTAAGAGATGCTCTGAGTTTATTGGATCAGGCAATATCTTTTGGTAATGGCGCATTAAAAGAAGATCAAGTCCGTACGTTAATGGGCATGGTAGAAAATGAGGATATAAATGGATTATTACAGTCTCTAGTTAATTCAAACCCAGATGCAATGTTAGATGTCATAGAAAAGATTTCATCTAAAAATCCTGATTACAATAATTTATTGTCCGAATTATTAAGATCGTTACACAAAATAGCCATACTTCAAATTCTACCTGAGGATTCAAGCCATATAAGAAAAACCGACGAAACGCTACTAGAGTTTGCAAATGTCATGACAAAAGAAGAGGCCCAGCTTTATTATCAGATTGGAATGATGGGACGCAAAGATTTTTATTTATCACCAGATCCAAAGACTGGACTAGAAATGATTATGATACGTATGTTGGCATTTAATCCCTCAGGAAACGATTTAGAAATTAAAAAAAAACAAATAATTCAAACAACTAAGAATGTTGATGTAATTAATAAAGAGAAACCTGTTGAGAGTAATTCTCAAGATCAATCCAAAGGGTCTGATGGAGATGATCCAAATAGCATATGGGAAGACATTATAAATGAAATGGAACTTGTTGGTTTCGTTGAAGTACTGGCTCGAAATTGTATTTTACAATCTCAAGATAATGAAAAAGTTAAATTATTGTTGTCTCCAGACTCTGAGAATTTGTTAACCCCAGAATTAAAAGAAAAGCTTGAAGAGGCTATAAAGAAAAGATTTGGTAATAAGGTAAAACTTATTATTGCAATTGAAGAGTCTAATCATGAAACGCCATTTGATGTCGCTACAAGACTCAAAAAAGAATCAAAAAATATTGCCAAAGAGTCAGTTAAAAATGATCCGCTAGTAAAAAATTTACAAGATACTTTCGATGCAACAATAGATAAAGTACGACCCCAATAGATGTATCGATAAAATATATGAGGTAAGAATATGAAAGGCGGTATTGGTAATATAATGAAGCAGGCACAAGAAATGCAGGCTAATATTGAAAAAGTAAAAAAAGAAGTCGCTGGATCAGAGGTTACTGGTCAGTCAGGAGCAGGAATGATAAAAGTAATGATGAGCGGGAACCATCATGTCAATCGAGTTGAGATCGACTCAGAGTTATTGAAAGATGATAAAGAAGTGGTTGAAGATTTAATTACTGTTGCAATTAATGATGCAAATAGACTCATTGAAGAATTAACAAAGGAAAAAATGTCAAAAATTACCGAAGGAATGGGATTGCCTCCTGGCATGAAACTTCCTTTTTAATAATTTAATTAATTATGATAGAGCAATCTTTACTAGAAAAATTAGTCGAGGCATTACGATGCATGCCAGGCGTCGGAAGAAAATCTGCTCAACGAATTGCTCATTATTTACTTCAACGTGATCGCGATGGTGCTAAGCATCTTTCGTTGCTTATGACTGATGCCATGGAAAAGATTGGTAATTGTAAACGTTGCAGAAATTTTACAGAAAACGAGCTTTGTCATATTTGTTTGGATAAAAAAAGGGATAAAAGTATTATTTGTGTTGTTGAAAGCCCGTCAGATGTCGATGCAATTGAAGAAGCAAATTTTAGAGGTGTCTATTTTGTTTTACTTGGACATTTGTCACCGTTAGATGGAATTGGTCCAGATGATATAGGACTTAATCAGCTTGAAACTTTATTAAATGATAAAGAATTAAAAGAGGTAATACTTGCCACAAATACGACAGTAGAGGGCGAGGCTACAGCTCATTTTATTAGTGAGATGGTAAAAAAGAATGGACTAGAAGTAACACGCATTGCACATGGCGTTCCAATGGGAGGTGAACTTGAGTTTGTAAATAGCATGACAATTGTTCATGCTCTTGATGATAGAAAAACGATCTAGTACTTATTATTTTTCCATATCAAATTTATAAAATTCGTTGTTGAGATAAGCAGTCACATCTTCAATTTCTTCGTCGAACCACATCAGTTCGGCCATTATTTCGCATTGCACTACTCTCTCATGAAGTTGTTTAAAATTGTTAACCATTCTCTTTTCACGAACATATTTTGATTCATTATGACAACGAAGACAATTTTCATCATGTAGTAACTTACCGTTAGCTACGTCAACAGCATACGAGG
>CEVP01036703.1_pt1 | contig 17149 bp, 21 predicted proteins | sample 427071 | NCBI WGS metagenome assembly CEVP01 (sample SAMEA2623808, study PRJEB7988) | marine metagenome | isolation source: saline water (ENVO:00002010), including | reverse complement strand
ATGTTATTGCGGGATCTATGTCTGGCGGCGCGGCGATCCCGCTTGTTCAACAAAACTGGACTTCCTTGCTAAGTGCTAACAATGGGTTCTTAGATGCTGCATCGGGCGGGTTCGATAACAACGAATCTACACGGGCTTCAAACAATGCAAACGGCAGTGGTTGGTTAAGACTCGACGCCACGTTTAGCTATGGCCAAAAGCTAGAGGTCTCGACCGGCGTCTTGAATCTTGTCTACGTCAATAATGTTCTCATAGGTCAGTCAACGGCTGATCCTTCTTATGTGGTGACCGAGGGCAGTGGCACGGTGACCAAAATTCAGATCTTCAGTCACAACGCGGTTGGATACAGGGCAGACCTTTACAACATCAAGTCTGATGACCAATCGTTGATTACTCCCTGATCGGAAAGCTAGGGGCAGCCTGAGTTCTGCCCCGTGTCTGACGCTAAAAAGCTAGATCAGCGGCAGCTAGAATGGAATAACCAGCTTGCAGCATTAGAAGAAAAAAATACACAGCAGATCAAGCGCGCGATGATCAACAGCATCGGTGCAACTCTGTTGGTAATGCTGGATCCCACGGCTCGATCACTATTGGCAAGGTTTAATCGTGAGTTATTCAGTATTAGAAATTGGCAAAACTGGGCCAGAAGGGCGCATTGGCTCAGGCACTGGTTATCACATTGATAGTAAGTACAACAGAAACTTAGGCTTCGGAGACATTGTCAGTCGCTTTGACACAAAGGCTGCTGCTTATGCTAAAGATGGACGTAAGATTGTCTTTTCTAATCCCGGCGTTGCTGGTTTAGTTTATGACCCGTCTGCTTCTACAGAGGACAAGATAAATCTGCTTAAGCGTGCAAATGACGCGCACAGTCATAGCGTGCACAATGACTTTTTCTCATTTGATTACTACGCTCCAATTGGAGACGATCGCTACCACAAAAGTGCAGAAGGTGCTCCGATTTATATCGTAGGCGCTGAAGGTATGAAAGCTGGTGGAGATACAGGTGGTGGTTACGGTAACTTCGCTTATGTCGATGGCTCTGATGGCAGCACAATAACTAAAGTAGGGCACGGTGATGATAGCTTGCCAGTCTTTGCAGGGGGCACATTCGGTAGTCTTGCGGGCGGTGAATTACCTACAGGAGATAAGCCAGATCCCGCACCTCCTAATCAAATAGAGGCAATGGATAGAGCTAAGGCTTACTCAGATATGTCGAAGGCTGAGATGGATGCCGCTTACGATAAAATTAGAAGTGACCCAAGTGCTGCAGCAGAAGGGATGAAAATGCATAAAGCGTTCTTCGGTAAAAGGTAATGGCAGATCGCAAAATGGCTAAGCGTAAAGCCGCAATGGCTAAGCGCAAAGGCAGCATGAAAGGCCACACCATCAGTGGTGGACAGAAACGTCCTACTAAGAAAGGTGCTGGTATGACTAAAGCAGGAGTTAGGAAGTATCGCAGAGATAACCCAGGCTCCAAACTCAAGACTGCTGTTACTGAAGAAAAGCCCACTGGTGCGCGTAAAAAGCGTCAGTCGTCCTACTGCGCTCGTAGCGCAGGGCAGATGAAGAAGTTCCCTAAAGCAGCTAAAGATCCCAACAGCCGTCTCCGTCAGGCACGTAAGAGGTGGAAATGTTGAGAATGGCAGGCGACGTAATGCCTGCTGGATTTCTACCCAAAGCTGATTTGATTGGAGAAGGTTGTGAGAAAAGGCCAGTCGACCAATATCCGGCTCCTGTTAAACCAACGATGCAAGCAGCAACTGGAGTGCTGATGCCGCGATGAAAAGAAAAAAAGCCAAGAGTTTTGCGAAAGCATTTAAGAAAATGTCCCACCGTAAAAAAGGTGGAACTAAAGGGACATTCACTGCTGCTGCAACAAAAGCAGGCCACGCTGATACTCCAGCAGGGCGCAAAGCTTATGCGAATAAGGTTCTAAAAGATCCTAATGCAACCACTAAAATGAAGAGGAAGGCTACCTTCTATAAGAACATTATCAATAAAGACTAATGGCTGAAAAGAAGAAAAAGTCTAGAGTCAATGAATCCGGCTGCTACACCAAGCCAGGGATGCGGAAGGGCTTGTTCAATAGCATCAAAGCTGGTAGCAAAGGTGGTAAGCCTGGTCAGTGGTCTGCACGTAAAGCACAACTGCTGGCTAATCGCTACAAGAAAAATGGTGGTGGCTACAAGAAAGGTTGTAGCTGATGGCTAAGCATAAGACTCAAAAGTCCTTAGATAAATGGACAAAAGAGGATTGGGGAACTAAGTCAGGAAAAAATAGCACCCAAGGTAAAGGCGCTACTGGTGAACGTTATCTTCCTAAAAAAGCTCGTGAAGCCCTGTCTGATAAAGAATATGCAAGGAGCACAGCTAAGAAGCGTGCTGCTATTCGTAAGGGCAAACAATTTAGCAAACAGCCTGATGATGTGGCTAAGAAGACTGCACGTTATCGATAGAATAAACGGAGGGTTATTACTCGTCGTTTAGAGCTTATTAGCAATGAAGATTCAGTTAAAGCGCAGTAGCGTATTAGAACTTGGTAAGGCCAAGCCGCCTAGTTCTAATCAAATGGAATATGGCGAGATTGCGCTTAACTTTGAATCTACTGACCCAACGCTGTTCTACAAAGATAGTACTAACGCAATTCGGGACGTAAGGCTAAGCTTGCTGCCGGATATGGATAACGCTGCAGCACAGTCGGGCACCCTGGATGATCGTTATTTATTAGAAAGCGGAGGTACAGTTAGTGGGAATATTCAAGCTACCCAGTTTGTGGGTGGTGTTGTTCGGATTTCTAACACCCCTCCTACCGCTGTTGCTGCAGGCGAGCTTTGGTATAACAGCGACGATGGCCGTACCTATATCTATTATTCTGATGCTGATAGTAGTCAGTGGGTCGATATGGCTCCTGACACTTTTGAGCTGACACAAAATCATTACACGAAAACACAATCGGATGCACGTTATATACAAATTGCAGGTGACACTGTTACTGGAACTATTAGCTTTACCAACGGCACTAGCGCTGCTGCATTTAGCGGCCCCGTCAACTTTGATTCCGCTAACACTACGTTCGGTGCTGCTGACTTCTCTAGTAATAGCGTTCGCATTAATCCCACTAATGGTAGTGTCGAATCCAGAGTGGCTTCTGCAAGCGATAGCTCTTTCGTCACATACCTAAATGGAAGTCAAGCATCTAATATCACTAGCATTATCAAGGGCAGTGGCGAAGGATGTTTCCGGGACAAAGTAATTGCTGGTGACCCCAGTCTTACTTACGTAAATATGACAGCGACGGGAGAAACTGCATATTGGAATGGAAGTACATACTCTTACAAGTTGGAAGCTGACGGTGATCTAATACTTGAAGGAAATATCACCGCTGATATTCCAGCAGATACATCGACTAATGCCGACCTGCCTGTATTATTCCAGCTTGCTAACGGCTCTTTCGCTCAGTCAACAGGTCTCACCTTCAATCCATCTAATGACGAACTAAAAGTATCAGGAACTATTTCAGGTGTCGGTGGAGGTGGTGCACCAACTGACGGCGTATTCCAAGGTCCAGATGATGTTGCTATCCTTGAAAACCTTGATAACACAGGAACAACTCAATTCAAAGTAGATGAAGATGAGTTGAAGCTAATTACAAATAGTGCAACTCAATTGACGGTCAGTGCTACAGGTGTATCTACATTCGCCAATGGCTTGACAGTCACGGGCACACTCGGTGCTTCTGCAGTTACATCCACAGGTACTATCACAGGTAACGCATTTAGTACTGTTGGAGACTTGGACGCGCAGGATGTAAATCTGAGCGGCATACTTACTGCAGGTGATGGAACTGCAAGTAGTTTGAATGACTACGCAGTCAAAGCATACTCAAGTTCAGCAGCTGCAGGTGGCATCCTTTCACGTAACAACAATACAGGTAACGTATTTACTGGGCATAACTTCTCTGGGGCAACTACGTCAGCTATTAGTTCTGCTGGCAACCTGACAATTTCAGGAAACGTCAGTGCCGTTAATGGCACGTTTACCGGACCAGTCAGTGGAACTGACGGCACATTCAGTGGCGATGTTACTGGCGCTTCGTTTGAAACTACCGGATATGCTCACGTTCTTGGTGGACCCGTTCAGTGTTATCAAACAAACGGGAACGCGCCAGTTTTTACTGCATCAAATCAGGCTGTTACCTTCAACACTTCTGGTATTACAACAAACTCGACTGTTGAGATCACAGCTGACGGTGACGCAGCTTTTTCAGGTACTGTATTTTGTAATGACATTCAGCCTACGCAACCTCTGCCTGTCTCTTCACTAGGTAACTTTGCAGATACAAGTCTATATACATTTGATAGTAGCGGTAACTTCACAGCTACAGGTAATGTCACTGCATTCTCTGATGTGAAACTTAAAAAGAATGTAGAAGTCATTCCAGATGCTTTGGATAAAGTTAGCCAAGTGCGTGGAGTTACTTTTGATCGTACTGACATAAAGACCCCACGTCAAACGGGTGTAATCGCCCAAGAGCTTGAGGCTGTGCTACCAGAAGCAGTAATTACTGGCCCTGACGGCACGAAGGCAGTCGCTTACGGCAATGTCATTGGCTTACTAATTGAAGCAATTAAAGAGCTTCAATACGAAATCTACACAATCAAGACTGGAGGTTACTGATGGCTATTAGCTCTGCTGGACAACAGAAGTCATTGTCTGACTTGGCTACAGAGATGGGCATCGCTGCTAATCAGCCCGTCTCCCTAGGTAATATACAGACACGATTCTTTCTCAGTAACTCAGGAGGAATCACCGTTGATGCTTCTGCAGCAATTGGACTTGATTCATTCTCAGATAAAGAATATATCGTTCAAGATGCTTACATCGCAACGGTTGGTGTGAAAGATAGTGGTAATACAACCACCCTGCTTGCAAGCACACATGCTGGTGAGGTTGAATTAAGTCACCCGAAGCTTGGTCAAGGCATCTGGCCTGCAGATCCTAAGGTCGCCAATGAATCTGAATACTATTACTTCCGCATTACGTTTACTGATCCTATCTGTAATAGAACAGGTGAAGATATTTACTTTGTTGTTGAACTAGAAGATACAACAGACTTTGATTGTAGGTTTAGAGATAGTGCATTCGATCAAGGATTAGGTACGTTGCCACCTACTGGGGCTCCAGCTACACAACCTGCTATTGACTTTAAAACAAATGGCACGTACGTACAGAGCACTAAAGCTATGTGCAAGTTGGTTAGTGGCAGTAATCAAAAAGTACAAGTCGTAGAATTCTCAACAAAAGCTGGAAGTAGCGCAACTAAGTTTGGACCATTCTATTGGGCAACTGAGCCGACAAACAGTAATGGGATAGGCCAAACACCACTAGATGTTATCAACCAAACGGAGAATGATTTCATTGAAGTGCAGTATGTAGTTGTAGGTGGAGGTGGTAACGCCGGTCAACTCCAAGGTGGTGGTGGAGGTGGAGGAGGTGTCTCCTTCAATGAGACATATAGTTTGATGATTCCAAACAACTTGAAGATGACATCTAGGGTGGCACCTCAGTTTACTGGAGGGTACATCCGTGATGCAACTGGCACTGATATGAACTTGGCTAGTGGCTTAGGTGCAGTAGAAGAAGCCAACTCACGTTTTGGCGCTGGTACTTTTGATCTAAAGTTTCTTACCGTTGGGTACTCAGGCGGGACTTGTTATCTAGAACTAGAAGACCATACGTTTAGTCGCAGTGTTTATAAGATCTACGGAAGTGGCGGCGGTGGCGGAGGCTCCTGGTTCTCTCCTGGGCCGTACTACTCCAGTGTGCCTGATTCAACTTTCACCGACACTCCAAAACAACTTACAACTCGTCAAGATGGTTTAAGCACCTCTACTTACGGAACTGCGCCTGAAGACGGTAACTGGTTAGCCGGTGGTAGCGGAGCCGGTTCTTATTGGAGTCCTGGTTACTTTGTTTATGGAGTAGCAGGCGGCGATGGTGGAGTTGGCAAGTGGCGCTATGCCGGTGGAGGCGGCGGAGGTGGTACTCGTTCAGTGAGTGGTTCCGCTGGAGGTAATGGCTCAGGTGATGGCAGTACTACCTTGTCTAATCACATAGCGGGTGTTGGTGGTAATCCGGTGTTTGTTGGAGGTAGAGATAACAATTATCACGGTCAAGGCGGTGCTGGTGCTGGAGGAACCACAGGCACAGCTCTTAACGGAGCTGGCGGTGCTTTGACTGAACAAAGTAAGCCTGCTCCTGCCGGAAGTCACGGCTATGGATATGACGCAGCTGGTACTAAAGATGATTCAAGAGGAGGCGGTGCTGCTCCTGGACAACAATTAACGGAACCACATCGTCAGGGTGGCTTTGGTATTGTCAAGTTATACTGGAACTTGTCTACAAGCTTTGAGCTGAAGATTCTTTCAACATCTAATCAAGGTTTAAATACCATTACTAACGCTGGTGGGAAGTACTTGCACTATGACAAAGGTGACAATGAAATTTTCTACATTGACACAGCGCTGCATAATACCGATGGTAGTTGGAAAGCTAGCGTAATCAATTAGTAGATAAAATTGTAGTAACACTCAAAGAGTACACCCGTGGCGATACTTAACTTCCCCAACAATCCGAGTAATGGTGATACGTATATAGAAAACAACGTCACCTACACATATATTGGCACGTCTCCGAATGGCTTTTGGCAAGCAGATAATGGGAATGCACTGGAAGATATTTATGTAAACCGTAGTGGCGATACTATTACTGGTGATGTTACGATCACCACGCTGTCAGGTACTGGCACTCGCAGCCTTGGTGTAGACAGTGCCGGTAAATTGCAAGTCGTTACCAGCAGTGGTGGTGGAGCAGCTTCTCCTTATGTGGATGAAAGTGGCGACACAATGACGGGTGACCTGCTTTTTAATGCTAAAGCTCAAATTAAAGCTGATAGTGGTAAAGCAACATTTGGTGGTACGGGCACACCCCGTGAGCAAGTCGAACTTACAGCAAGTGGTGATGTAGCCCTTGAGTTGAACTCCAGTGGCGCTAAGTTTGCACAACTTAAGCTGAAGACAGCTGGCGATCTTGAGATAATTGGCGCTGATGGAGATATCAAATTTATTAATGGCAATGCTGATGGTCCAACTGGTACTGAGAAAGTACGTATCCACGACGATGGCAATGTAAGCATTGGCACCCCAACAGCAAACGAAGCACAGCTGACATTAGGTCAAGGTACGGGCACGGCTAATGAAGCAATCGCTATTACTGGCGGTAACACAGTCGCAGGTAAAGGCATACGTATTGGGATGGATTCCAATCAAGATGCGTACATTAGCCAAAGAGACGACAAGAGCATTCTTCTCTACACGAACTTGTTGAAGCGGTTCACCGTAGATAACGTAGGTCGCGTGATGATGAATGTTGACCAGCCGTCTACTGCTGGCGCAGCTGGACTTACTGTCGCTGAACCTGGCGATATCAACACTGGTATCCAGATTCGTACTTCTACAACTGGTCAGGGCAGCATTCAATTTGGAGATTCAAACAGTGGCACTGACGCATATAAAGGTTATATAACCTACGATCACGCCAATGACGATTTAGTAGTTGGCACTAACGCTACAGAAGCATTAGTTATAGGTTCAGATGGTCGTATTGCTATCAATCAAACAGGGTGGTCTAGCACTGCAGGTATTGAGTTAAATCAAGAAGCCACAGCAATGCACGGCATTCAAATCAATTCTTCGACAAGCGATAAAGCCAGTATTGGTTTTTATGCTGGTTCAAGTGTGTGGGGAATCGGTACTGACAGTAATAATGCAGATTATATGAACCTCTTCTATGACGCCGCCACTCGTTGGTCGATGGATGGTAACGGTAATATCAGTAACTACGTATCCAACGTCCTCAACACATATCACACCAACGTCACATTATGGTCAGGTAGTGATAACGGCACCATCAACATAGGCTTCCGTAACAACACGACTGGTCCTGGTGCAAACTCAGGCTTAGACCTTCTTTATGATGACGTCGATCTAAAGCTGTTGAACCACGAAGATGGTGGAATCTTCTTTGGTCATAACGGTTCTCTGCATTCAGGTTTTGACAGTGAAGGTCGATGGCTTATTGGTGCTACTGGTTTTAACTTTAATCAAGCACTGATCCCTGGATCAAACGCAGCTGTAATTGTCAAGGGCAATGCAAGTAGCACCTCTGATGGACGCATTCTTTTAGCTAACGACGGTGCAATTGGATCTGGTCTAGGTCATTCGACAGCTCTAGGAACCATCACGTTTGGTGATAATACTGGCAGTGAGTTTGGACGTATCACTTGTGAGACCGGCCCATCTCCTGACCCTACAGGAACTGACTACCCTGGTGAGTTGCGCTTCTTCACTAACAGTGGCAGCAACGCTACTGGAGCTACTGTGAAGATGACGCTCGATAAAGAAGGGAAGCTGGGCCTCAATTCAACACAACCTAAGTCAGACCTTCATATCTACAGGACGGATACGCCAACCATACGCTTCACGAACAATCACTCGAACAACGGTGCAGATGATGGTACTCGTATGGGTCTACGAAATAACGATGACTGGGAGATAAGGAACAAAGAATCAGGTGGCTATATTTACTTCTCGCCTGGTGACAGAGAATCTATCTGTTTAGAGCCTACAGGATTACAAACTATCTACAGCGACAATGGTAACTTCAGTCTGGAAGTTTCTACTGCTCGGGCATCAGGCAGCAGCACTGCTTTGTTTAACGGGTATCACAGCGGCACCAGCACTTCCGCACGTGGAACTAACGTCGTTAAGATAACGTCAGATGGCAACATTACAAATGTAAACAATAGCTACGGTGCACTGTCGGATATTAAAATTAAAACAAATATCGTTGATGCACAGTCGCAGTGGAATGATGTGAAGGAAGTTCGCTTGGTGAACTATGAGTACAAAGATTCTGTTGCTTATGGTGAAGGATCACGCTTAGGTGTAATCGCACAGGAGATTGAACTAATCAGCCCTGGCTTGGTCGAGACTACCGACGACTTGATTACGCAGCAAGTTCCTCAGTGGGACTCCGAAGGTAATCCCATCATTGACACAGACGGTAACCAGCTGAGTGAAACTGTCACTCAAAAGACTGGTAGTCAAACCAAGAGCGTGAAGTACTCCGTGCTTTTCACTAAAGCATTGGGTGCTTTACAAGAAGCAATGGAGCGCATTGAGCAACTGGAAGACGAAGTCAATACGTTGAAAGCGGCAAACCAATAACTTGGAAGGCACGACGGGTATAGTCCCGCCTATCTTGGTAACCGTTTGGTAGGTACTTGCCGTTAACGCGAGCGCCTACTTCATCAACATTAGGATTCGTTTTACAATACGAGATCATTTCGTTGTCGTACCACCAGAATCCGCTAATACTCCAAGGATACATTTCTGACGTGTAGGTTTTACCTACTTCCATAATCTTATTGTCGTACTGACTTTTTTTCTGTAGGTAATCACTAAAGCTTTGGTGGTTGTATCTGCCTGTGACTTGAATCCAGCCTGTTCCAGCGAACTTAACCCCGTCGCCTGGATAGATGTTGCCAAGATCACGGCGATATTCATAATTACTTCCAGAGTGCAGTTCGACGGGATAGCGCAGCCCAGCAGATTCGTGACCGCACTGCCCCAAAAAATATGCAAGGTTTAAGTCGTCAAAATCATACAGCTCATAGCACTCCCGTAAGTCATTCATCAGACTATCTGGTAGTGACTTAGGGTCACACAACATAATTTCCCCAAGCTGCTCCTTAGTTATCGGCCAGTCACCTGCCTTTACAGGCTTAGATTCTATTTCATTACGGTAAGTCATAATCCAATCAGCGTCTGTATAAAGCTGGTTGTTAAACATTGACTTATTGATCTCGTCATACAGCAGCCCGATTGCTCGATGCTGATGTGGCTCATCAGCGTAGTATTTAAAGAAGTTTTTGAATTCTTCGAAGGTAAGTTTTTTCGCCATTGGTATAACCTTTTACCTGCATTCTACACCTTACAATGTATATATCGGTAAAGTAAGGTTATGACACCTCAAGAGCGACAAAAATTTTGGGACGCAGTTGAAAGTGGAGATAACCCTCTGCTGTCAGTTATGCACGGACTCACTGAAAAGTGGGGACTACCCGCAATCATTATGTGCCTTGGAGATATCGGACACATTCTTTCTGAGGATGCTTTGGATGCTGAGCTAACGCCACATCAACGCGGTCTGATCATTGGTGCCTGTGCCCAAGTCTGTCAACTGAGCGATCAAATGCACGCCGAGATGGACCACTTACAAGAGATTGAATCCTCATGAGCCCTGAAGAACTAACCAACTGGCAGAAAATCAAAGATCACTTTGAAGGACTGCCCGAAGAAAAACGCGACAACTACTTCTACAAGCGAGCCGTAGCCATCACAGCTGGTGAGGTTGATCCAATGGAGCAGCCCCTGTGGAAACCGGATGATAAGTAAGGCTTATCGTTAGCTTCACTTAGGCGTGCTAATTTGTGGTGAACAACGTCAATCAATAGGGTGCGAATCCCACCCTCTCCGTTTTTGACACATAAGGTTGCTATTTTGCAGCTTTGTCAATAAACTATTGATAGGCGTTGCTTATATACAACCACACACAATGAAAGTCTCTGAACTTGTCGAAGAACTCAAGGAACTTTATCCAAAGTTCGCACCATCTACCTATCTGTACTGGCAAAAATCGATAAAACCAATTGCAGACCTGGATACCCAGGAGGTTACGAAAGCCACTGCAAGAAAATACAGAGTGCAGTCATTGCAGTCAATGTCGGAGAATACCGTACTCAGACGCATTGCATATCTCAAGTCGATCTGGACCAAAGGCTTGTACTGGGAACTACTGTCCGGCACTAACCCGTGGCAACACGCAGCAGATGGGTTAATCAAAAAAGATCGTGAACCGGAGTACCACCCTTGGGAGTTCTACGAGCCATATCACGAGCATCCCTGGTTCAGGATCCTGTGGTATACCGGAGCAAGGATTGCAGAGGTAGCTGCATTAGATCCTAAAAATATTGTTATGAACGCTTCTATCCCATACGTAAATTTCGTAAATCAACCTAACCGTAAGCTGAAGAATCCTTCGTCAAAGCGTAAGGTTCCCCTGCACCCTTCTACTTGGGATTACATCGAAGACTTCAAACCTACGAAGATGACATACAACCATGGTCATCGTTGGAGCTATGACTTTGGCCAGCGACTAGGTCTACCTCATGGGATAGCCGCACACACGCTGCGTCATTCATTTACGACTATGTGTAGGGACCAAGGCGTTGAAGAATACTTCATTGATATTTTCACCGGCCACGCAAAGCAGTCAGTCACTTCTAGATACGGTCGTACTCACTTTAAAATACTGAAAGATATTGTTTATAAGTTTGAACATCATTGACCACAAAATGTGACTACAAAATATGACTACAAAATAATAGAGACAGTCTGAGAGCTATCTGAGATCATAACGGTTTTACGGTTGGGTATACGATGAACATTAATGTCATATCCTCTTAAAATAGAGTTAGGGTATCACTCTAATACAACTCTCAGTCTGGTACATTTTAAGGAGCGACTATGCCTGAATATGTTGTGGCTACAGCTATAGCAGCAACTCTATCAATGTTCGGCGTGTCATTCCGTAAAATTGATGCCGCTGACCGCAGAATGGATGCTCTAGAACTAAAAGTCGCCGAGAAGTATGTCACAAAAGAAGAGTTCCGAGCACAGTTTACTGAACTGTTCAGAGTTCTGGCACGCTTAGAAGACAAGATTGATGCTCACGTTAGTGAGGAGCAAAACAGGATTGCATATATGAAAAAAAAGTACCACCTGGATGAGTGGGAGTAAACCACAAAACCACGCTAACTGCACTACTTATCTATATGTTGAAAATAAATATTAGATAGAGAGTATAGGGATAATAAAAAATAGGATATATAGAAAACCACGGTAGTTAGCGTGGCTTTAGAATGTATGGAGATCGTCAGTAATTACTATGGCTATTTTAGAATCAGCAGCGTTTTGGATTATCGTAGCAGCTGCCAGCGAGGTCATTGCTTTGTCACCTCTGAAAGAGAACTCTGTGGTGCAAGTTGTATTCCACGTATTGAGATCAATTAAGGGCAAGAAGTTCTAAATATCCCAAGAAAGAATCAACTGTCGACTAAAGTGTAGGCAGTTGTAACAACAACATATGGGTATACCGGACGATTGGGGAGAACTGCTCTTCAATCTAAACTGCCTCTCTAAAGGCAGTGCTAAGCGGCAATTCCGGCACGCTATCCGTTACGCTTGGGGCGGTATGTGTTGTTTCTGCAGAGATCAAAGAGCAACGACCGTAGACCATTTACGTCCGCGTTCCCGAGGTGGTTCCGATTTAAGATCCAATCTCGTTCCGTGTTGCCATAGCTGCAATCAAGACAAAGGAAGTCAAGATTGGCTAGTGTGGTTTAAACAACAAGACTTCTATAACGAAGTTGCGGAAGAGTTAATTGTTGAATGGATTGAGAATCGTAATTATGTCGCAACAGTATCCAACGAAACTAACGCTAGAGCAGCGCTTCGCCATGTCGAGGGCTCGCTACGAAGTATCGAAGATGAGCCGTCCTGCGCTGGAAAAGACTGCCTTGCGCCTGCTTAAAACCCGTATGGAGCAGAAGAACGGTATGCAGCACACACTTGCTGCTAACGGCATCCTTATTAAAGTTGAAGAGAACGGTAATGGTTTACCGGAGATTATGTCCGAGGAGACCTTTATGGACCTGCTGATTATGCAGGAAGAAGAGGATGAGATGCCTCTCGATATTGAAGACGAAGGCTGGGAAAACGAAGACTTAGACGACGATGGCCTCACATTTGTGTAAATGCTGCTAGATTTACAGCATAGTTATGAACTAATATCATGCCAATTGAAGCAATAGTTGGTCCTATCCTTGCGTTAGTCGTGTCAATGAAGTTCACTAAGTACACGGATGACGAGCGCAAGAAGAATCTGGTTATGGAGATAGATGCACTTCGAGCCGAGATGGTGGTTAAAACTCAACAGGAACATGCAGAGCTTGCCAAGAAGATGCTAATCACTGTCAGTCCTATGGCTAAAGCACTTCGAGAATTGAAGGAAACTCTCGGCGTATAATAGGGAAAGCAGAGTATAGATAGCGTTGGCAAATCTTAGAAACAAACCAATTGACAAGCGCTATCTTTCCCCACGGGATCGCTCTTCTGTAAGTAACAGGAGAGCTACAGCTCTTGCACGTACAAAGGCACGGCGCGGTCAAGCTGCGTATGAGTACAGTCGGCCTAAAAAATCTACTAAAAAGTACAGCGGTAGTAACGCATTCGCTCCAGGCATTAGAGCGCAGCAAGCTCGTATGAAGCAATTGTCTGCGGATAAGCAAAGGGCAGAGAGTTTACGGCCAGAAAAGGTTGCTTCTATAAATACAATCTATTCTTGAAAACAAACTTTTAATAAGAGAAATCCTTATTAAAGGTTTGAAAGAAGTAAAAAAATAGCCCGCGTTAGCGGGCCTTAAGTATTACATTGTGAAAGTAGTTAATTATATTTAGTAGTGAAAACCTGCACTAAGTGCGGGTCTACAAAACCGGATACTGACTTCTATACATACGGGAAGAAAGGCAAGAGACACGGTTCATGTAAGACCTGCTATAAGAAAAGATCAAAAGAAGACAAGGTCAAGCAAGGGCGGCGACACCGTAAATCTGTTGAATTACGGTGGCAATACGGATTGTCAATAGAAGATTACGAGAGAATGATTGAACTGTGCGACAACAAATGTGAAATTTGTGGTGCACCTCCACCTACTAAAGGCAGAAAAAAGACCCTGTGCGTAGACCATTGCCACGACACAGGGATTGTTAGGGGGTTGCTCTGCGACAAGTGCAACAGAGCTATTGGACTTATAGGAGAAGACCATCAGACTTTGCTGAAAGCTATCCAATACTTGGCGCGGTCAAGGCCACTTCAGTAGAGCTGGCAGAAGCCAGATCAAGTGGAAAGTTATGTGCGTTCCTCTCATGGATCACCTCTAGACCGAGATTTGCTCCGTTTAGAACGTCAGCCCAGCTGTTGATAGGGCGACTTTGGGCATCCAGAATTGACTGGTTATTGTTAATGCCATTTAAATTGAACGCCATAGTAGATACTCCAAGGGAAGTAAACCAAATGCCCAGGACGGGCCAAGCAGCAAGGAAAAAATGAAGACTACGACTATTATTGAACGAAGCATATTGGAAAATAAGTCGTCCGAAATAACCGTGCGCCGCAACGATGTTATACGTTTCTTCTTCCTGTCCAAACTTGTAGCCATAGTTCTGTGAAACCGTTTCAGTGGTCTCACGAACAAGGGAGGACGTGACCAAAGATCCGTGCATAGCACTGAACAGCGCCCCACCGAACACGCCAGCAACTCCGAGCATATGAAAGGGATGCATAAGAATATTGTGCTCAGCCTGGAATACCAACATAAAGTTGAAGGTACCGCTAATCCCCAAAGGCATACCGTCAGAAAAAGAGCCTTGTCCAAACGGATATACAAGGAATACCGCTGAAGCTGCGGCAACGGGGGCAGAATATGCAACACAAATCCAGGGCCTCATCCCTAATCGATAGCTAAGTTCCCATTCGCGTCCCAGGTAAGCAAAGATGCCAATGAGGAAGTGGAAGACGACAAGCTGATATGGCCCGCCGTTGTAGAGCCATTCGTCAAGTGAAGCAGCTTCCCAAATTGGATAGAAATGTAGTCCGATTGCATTGCTGCTTGGGACGACAGCTCCTGAGATGATGTTGTTTCCGTACATAATTGAGCCGGAAACTGGTTCTCTGATGCCATCGATATCTACCGGGGGTGCTGCAACGAATGCTGTGATAAAGCAGATTGCTGCTGCTAACAGTGTGGGGATCATTAATACACCGAACCAACCGACGTAAAGACGGTTGTTGGTGGATGTTACCCACTCACAAAAAGATTCCCAGTTATTACGGGACTGGGTACCCGAGATCATTGTAGTCATTATTAAGACGTGATTTGTTTACGGGTATTACTCAGCGTTCTCACGCCTACTTTACTATCTTAGGTCAGTAAATTCTCACATAGGGGATATTCACTTAAAAAAGTGCAATAAAAAACCCCTGCCGTAGCAGAGGTTGAAACCCTAAGAGTTGGTCTAACCATATCCTAATGTTTATTCACCAGGAAAGTCGCGGGGTCTAGGTGTTGTTTCTTCCGTACTAAAGTCAACACCTTGTCCCGCATTATCAGTCGAGGGAGAGCCTTCGTTACATGCTTCAGTACGTTGAAATGTAACGCGCTTATACCTGTTTTTAAAAACATCAGGTATCCAGTGTACTTCTATCCAATCAATTGTTGGATTAAGTTCTCTATGCCTCTCGATACTGTGTGAATGAATACCTGTCTGAATGTAACCGTCATGTGATATGCAGCGGTCACGAAATCTGTATAGGTATAACGTCTTCACTTGGTATAGGTAACTCCTCTGTAAGTATAAGAACCGTGGGGTTCTGTGCGCTGCCAGTTATAAGAAACAGGCACACCGCGATAGGCAGTATGAGAAAGTTGCGCACGACGAGTTGCTTCCGCCTTTTCGATTTGGCGCTTGATGATTGAGAGTGTGTTCATTGGAAACTCCATAGTTAAGTGAAATTTCCCGTTCCTTCGGACTCTGTCCTACTTGCGTCCCCTCTGCGGGGATGAACGATATTTATATTGTAGCTGTTGCTACTTGTCAAAGTTGATTTCTAAGATCATTGCTTGAAATCTGGTACGGATAGTGAATAATGCATCCTGATCTATGTAACCCTCACCCGCCCACTTTTCGAGGGTGTAGGCAACTGCACTCTCAATGGCACGTACAGTGCGCTCGTTAAGAGTACAGACAATTAGGTCACCTGGGTTTTCTTCATTCATATCAATGGGTGTCAGACCAGCTCACGCCTTTGTCGGCGGATGCTGTGATGGGCACTTTAAAGTTGTAGTGTTTACCGGCAAGAGGCGCTGCCTCAACCAAGATTCTTGCAAGGCGATCAGCTTCGCTCGGTATGACTGAGAATTGTTGTTCATCGTGTACGTAGGCGCAACGGGTATAGTCTTTGTTGTAAGTTAAGCCGGTATTATCTATCATATCTTGTGAAATAACACACCAACGCTTACTTAGAATCGCTCCAGCTGATTGAAGCAAGAAGTTGATAGCACTGTGTTCTGCACGTACAAAGATAGGACGCCTGTCTAAGCCCTTCAGCTGCCCCTCACGGCGAGCCTTTTGCTTGACAGCTTCTACCAGTGGTTCAAGTCCGGGAATAGCATCCAGGAACTTTCTACGCAGCTCTCCGCCAAGGGAGCGTTTGGCTGCATCTGATAGAGCAGGGTCCATCGTATGGCCCAACTTTAGGTCGCCAGCGCCATAGATAAAGGCATAGGTCAGCGACTTCACCTCCTTGCGGCTGCATCCCACACGGTCAGCGTTCTGCTGGTGGATGTCACCATTGATGACAACGTCAGCAAAAGAGCCACCGTCAAACCTGCTGAGGTAGTGACCAAGGCAACGCAGCTCCAGACCTTCAAGGTCACAGCCAACCATTACGTGTCCGGCGTGCGGAACAAATAGTTTCCGTGCCCACGGTGCACTCACAACCTGTCCCAAATTTGGACCCCGATGCGCGTTCCTACCCGTGACTGTTGCAAGGGAGCAGCTGTGGTGGATACAGCCATCGCCCTCAATAGAGTTGAACCAAGAGTTGGTTCCCTCCGATAGCTGACCCAACCACTTCTGTAATTGCAGCAGCTTGATAAACAACTCGCACTGATCGTGAAGAGGTTGATTACCTTGCTGTAGTGCAGTGTCCTTTAGCTCCGACAGGGTGGCTTCATCGACTTTGGGTTTGCCAGTGTCGGTGGTTTTAGTGAAGCGAGCACCCTGGTGGTTTTGTAGAGCCCAGGCAATGTGTTGACGGGAGGTCGGGTTGAATTCCGTAAGCCTGGTCATCGGTGAGCCAGAGACATAGCCGTTCTTCTTGTCATTCCGCTTAGGTGTGAACAC
>CEVP01046056.1_pt1 | contig 17199 bp, 16 predicted proteins | sample 427071 | NCBI WGS metagenome assembly CEVP01 (sample SAMEA2623808, study PRJEB7988) | marine metagenome | isolation source: saline water (ENVO:00002010), including | reverse complement strand
TGATCTACAATTCCTGCACCTTTTTCGCCCAAGACACCTTCGCCGTGGCAGTCATCGACATAAACCATTGAACCATATTCTTCGGCTAACTTGCTGACTTCATCTAATGGAGCTATGTCCCCATCCATTGAAAATACACCATCAGTAATAATTAATTTTCTTTCAGCATCAGAATTTGACTTGAGTACTGCCTCCAACTCCCCCATATCATTGTGTGAGTAAACACCTCTGCGTGCCTTAGTCAACCTGACTCCATCAATTATTGAGCCATGATTTAGTTCATCACTGATTATAATATCCTCTGAGCCTCTGACTAAAGTTGGAATTAATCCTACATTAACTGTATAACCTGCAGAGTAGATTAATGAAGATTCTACTTTCTTAAATTCGGCTACTTTTTTCTCTGCTTCAAGGTGTATATCCATCGTACCAGATATTGCTCTTACTGATCCGCTACCTGCCCCATACTTACGAGTAGCAGAAATCATTGCTTCTATGACTTTTGGATGATTTGTAAGATTAAGATAATTGTTTGCAGAAAGCATTATTGTTTCTTCGCCATCAATAATACATCTTGCGTCATTAGACGTTTCCAGTGTCGGGGGATTCCAATCTAAACCTTGTTTTCTAATCTCACTATAACGCAATGACATCCACGATGTATCTGCAGCCATGAACTGTCGAAGAGTATTGAGTTCATTGGTTCTTCTATGAAATGATTACTAATTTTTAAAATCGACGAGTTAAAGTTCGGTACCCATTCGGATATTCAGATGATGTCAGAGGTTAGTGTAACCATATTAGGGACCGCTCAAGACGGTGGTATACCGCAAGCCGGTTGCTCATGTAAAAGATGTCAAGAGGCGCATGAAAACTTAAAATTAAGAAAATATCCTGTATCTCTAGGAATCCTTGGAGTTGACGGAACTAAGCATATTATTGAAATTACAAAAAATCTATCTGAACAATTAATGATCTGGACTCCAAATGGAAAAGAATTATTTATCCCTGAAACAGTATCTATTACACACCTACATCTAGGTCATGTAGAGGGGATTGGACAATTAGGGAAACCAGTAATGGGATTAAGCGCAGTGGAAGTCTATCTAAGTCGAAATAATAAACAGATTTTAGATAATAGAAGCGATATAAAATTAATGAAAGATGAAGATAATATTAGGATTTATTCAAAGGATTTCCATCACCCTTTTGAACCAAGAAAAGGATGTGGATTTAGACTACAATTTATTCCAATTCCTCACAGAAGTGAGTTAGGAGATACTGCAGCAATAATTATCAAAGGAAAGAGAAAAAATATCCTCTTTATGCCTGATCAGGACTCATGGGAGGATACATTGGATTATTACTCGAAAGAGAATATTAGAGATTTTTTGAAGATGTTTGATATTGATGAAGCACTAATTGATGGGACATTTTGGAGTATGGATGAATTACCAGGAAGAGATATTTCTAAAATACCACATCCAACAATAAAAGATTCTATCAAACTTCTAGGTCGAAAAAAGGAAGAAGATCCTGAAATCTCATTTTTACATCTAAATCATTCAAATCCAGTTAATGATTTAGGTTCAAAGCAAAGAAAAATCGTTGAAAAAAATGGGTGGAGAATCTCTGAAATGGGTGATGTACTGAAATTATAAGATATTCTAGCGGCAATCCTCTTGAATAAACAATTAGGCGCACAATCATGCACCTATCCGGGAAAGTATCTAGTGGACTTGGAAGAGCACATGTATTCATGGCTCAACCGCATTATCAGGAACAATTTAAGAAAGTTCTCCAAGTTAGTGCATGGCCGGGAACTTTGAACCTTGATATGGATAACTCTAGCCTCAAAGATTATCAAAATCTAAGAATATTATCAGGACTTGATAAAGGGGAAATTACGCTAAAGGCTAATCCATTTAGAATCAAAGGTTTCGAAAGAGATGGGAAATCTTTTGGAGGAGCTACGGCTTTTCTTGCAAAAATTTCTTCAGATAATGAAAAGTGGATAGATTGTGCAATATTGATTCCGGATCTGACAAGACATACTGAAACTGCTGAAGTGATTTCAGGTTCATTTCTAAGAGAATCGCTGCCATGTAAAGATGGAGATAAATTAGAAATCAAGCTTTATTGAGTGAATTTTCCCAATCTCTTTCAATTAAAAGACCCATTTCTAGTTTAGCCATTGATAACCATCTCTTGAATCGATACTTTTTATCTGGAGGTGTAGAAAAACCAGTAGTATCTGGTTCATTATCTAAACCCATTCTTTCAGAATATTGGTGTTCAATTGACCAAAGTATCAGTCCATTTGAAGAAGCCCTACCGAGATCGACTGACACATCAGGATTTTCTAATGCTGATTTGAATAAAGAAAAATCAATTCTTCCAGTTGCAACTCCAGTAATTGCAGCCGCGAGTCTCCTAACCTGATTCCAGAGAAAAGCCTCAGAACTCAGAAAAATACCAATAATTCTCCCATCTGATGAAAACCATGGTTTACAAAAATCGATTGTACGGATTGGATTCTTATCTTCTTCTAGTTTACAAAAATTTGTAAAATTATGCGTACCAATAATTAATTCGCAAGCATTAATGAATAAATCCTCATTAATTCCTCCTGACCATTCTTCAATTAATTCTGTTCGATACATATATGTTCTATTTATCGCAGCCCTACTCCTTACATCGGGATTAACTTTGACTAAATCCCACGCACATAACCCCTCAGGGAACCGGTTATTCAGAACCTTTAGGATAGTTTTTTTCTCAACTTCTTCCCACACGGTGATTGGAATGTCGATACAAGCAAGATTCATACGAACACTAACGCCTGCATCTGTTCGACTGGACATTTCTAAACATCCATCAGTCCACCAGCTAACTTTTCTTAACGCATTTTCAATCGCCTTTTGTACAGTAGGTACATCAGGCTGAATTTGAGAGCCATGGAAATGACTGCCATGATAACCAAATGCGACCATTACACGGCCGCGAGTCAATCGGAATCCCCCAATTATTCCTCGGAAAGGTATTCCATCGCTTCTTCAACAGAAGAGAAACCTAATCCTAGAATAGCAAATTCTATGGCAACAGGAATAAATTGTCTTGCAAACTGCTCACTACGATCATAACCAACTTTAACATCAATTGAATCAATTAATTGTTTAGCGGCTTCATAAAGATGGAATGAAACGTCAACATCTTCTATTTTCTTACCAAGCTCAATCAATTTCTTAAATTCCCTAACAGCCATAGGAACACGATCGAACTCAACAAGAGCATTCGCAAATGCAGCCTGGTATTCAGCATTATCAGGTTCTAATCCAGCAGCCTTTCTAAGGTAAGATTGTACTTTACCCTCGTTAATTCTATCATTTCCTTTTTCATCAAAATTTCCATTTTCTTGTATTTCGAACATTGCAGCCTCGGCCCAACCATGATATCCAGCAGGATCTTTAGGATTATCATTTACGTGATTTTCGAATATTTCCATGGCCCCCATGAAATCTCCTTTAGTAATATGTTGTGCTGCAATTGTGATGACATCTTCTTCGGACATGTGAATCCCTCTAATGTTCTCTCGATACCTTTTCATTAATAACAATGCGGAAACTTAAATTTCTATTTCAACATTATTATTATCCATTAATTCGCTTGCTAATTCATATACCGCCATAGGCTTTTTAACTCCAAATAAACAATCAGAGGGGGTCATCGATATCTCTTTTTTTGCTCTCTTATAGAAGAAAAATAATTTGATAATATGAATCACTTTTTGGAAACCACCTCTTTCAATTCTCACTTTTGGTTTAACTTCTAAATCTTCTTCAATAATTGGTAATATGTTACCGTAACCGATTATCTTACCCATGAAGGAAACTTGTGTTTTGAGATTGACTAATTCATCTAATGTAATAACTGTAATTGAATTATAAAAATATAGAATTTTCTTCCTTATGTGTATTTTTTTATCTGTAATTAGATAAGAATAAGAAAATTGAGAAATTACAGTGTAAAATAGGAATATTAAGGAATTAATTATTCCCAAAGCTAGGAACCATTCATCAAACCACTCAGGGACATTTAGCGCTTCTTTTCCAAGCACAACTAAAAGCCAATCGATTATATTTGCCATATACCAAAAAGAAGGGATTAAACCTATAATAATCAAGAAAAAAGTAGTTCTTAAATTCGATGTAGATATGTTGAGAAAATGATTAATTCTTGCAACAAATAACATTACAATAATGAAGGCAAATATATCAATTAAATCAAATAATTGATCTATTATTCGTAAAAAGGTGTAACCCAAGCCATCTTTTCCTTCAGCAAATACTGTGTCTGCTACACGATAGAAAATAAAATGGGTGAAGAAAATTATTGAAGCAAGCATATACCTTGGCGTATATGAAAGAAATGTTGGAGAACCCATCCACATAGGAGTCTCATCAATATTAGCCGAAGAGAACTTTTTCCTAGCCAACTCCTCATCAATCAAATCTATTGACTCAGATACAAGTTGGTTCAATCAAAACACCTCTAATGTAATAATCCCCATGAATGCTCAGCATTACCATGAATCCAAGAATAATCTTTCTTTGTACGGAGTCCTTGCTCATCCAAGATTGAAATTCGTAATAATTCAAGAGGATATTCATTGTATGTAAGGTGACTAACCATTCCTGCACGAGTTGGTTGATCGAAAGTCCATCTAGCTCGAGAAGCAGCTCTAACTTCTAGAGAGATTTTCGTCTTCTCATTCCATAATCGGACTCTGAATTTTGGTAATTTATTACCATTATTATCAAATAAAATTTCTTCCTCTTCTTCTGGCTGCGCTAACTCAATCTCACAATTATTAAATTCTTCAGTAGCGTCCCTATTGGCGTCATGGAAAATACCTGAACCACTCATTTTTTTCCTAAAAATATCTCTTAATTTCCAAGGTTTATCGTCCATATTTAAACAAGAAAATGAAATATGTGGCATGAACCAATCGAGATAAGAACCATCATCGAAATGTAACATACCCCAAAACCATGGTACGGTTGGTGCCTGAACACTAACTTTCTGAAAATAACCGGTACCTTCAAAATTTTCGCCATCAATAACTACTGAAGCTTTAGTGCCCTGAATCCTCAATATGTCATATCCCATATTAGAGAAGAATACATTATTCTTGTAAGTCAATTGACTAGGAGGCCCCCACCAAGGAGTAAGTTCGGCCTTAATTGACCTAGGTGCACCATTTTTCTGAGCGGCTTCATCACTAGTTAGATTAAGCCAAAATTTCTTATTTCCTTCTGTCAGACCAAGAGAAAGATCATCATCAAGCAATGGGACAACTGCGCCGGAACCTTGTCCAGAGCCTTCAGAGGGCCATAATGGATGTTTATCATCTAAGGATACCATTCTACATTCTTTCATAATTAAAGGCTCATGCATTTCTTTACCATCATACCACCATGAACATACCATTCCAGGTACTACATGCCCCTTATGTTCATCTACCCTCATCCTCGAACCCGGTTTCCACCAATGATCATTAACACGTATTGCTGGTGTTTCTTTAGAAGACCATAAAACCATTAATTGCCTAGAACGGGATGGATTATCAGGATCAGGGATGAATAATATCACCCACCACCACCACCAAGAAAGACGAGGTAAAGATGGCATAATATCCAGACGCCATAATGAGGAATAATCTCCAGAAAATCTTTTAATTTCATCTTTCATTAAAAAAACCTCACATTATTTCCTTTCTTCTAAATATTAATTGACCTATCAAGATCATACCAACACTGAAGATGAGTATGAAAACCACACTTATTATCAATGCGATGAATGGGTTTCCGGTACCTAGAGTATGAACAGGTGGGTGCCAGAAAAAGGAAATTCCAGTTTCTAGGCCGAATGCATCTGCTTGTTGTTGAATTAGCGCTGTATCGCTCCATGCTATCATTACAGTAGCATCAATAATCTGAATCGCCCAATGCGATATTGATAACATAGTAATGCTAGAATTAGGAATAGTAATTGTAAAAAGACCCATTAAAAATTCCCAAATACCAAATAAGATACAAAGATATACGCCATATTTAGGTAGGACTAACCCTACAGTATTGAAAACTGAACCATATGCTGTTAGAACTAAGATTGTAGAAAGTGATATTCCTAACCAAACAGGATAATCTGAAAGTCTAATTAATGAGTCACCGGGTCCAATAATTGAAGTGATAAATGCAATTAAAAAGGTTAAAATCACTGTATAGGAAACAACAATTGCTAGATAGCCTAGTAATCGATATAGTATAAACTCCCCTCGATGTATTGGTTTAGAAAGAAGATAGTGTAAAGTTCCATTCTCAGATTCATCTCTTACTAATCCTAATGCCAAAAATAGAGGAAGGAAAAGACCTAAAATCATTACGAATGCTATTTTCCCAGTCCCTATTACGAAAGTTCTATGGCTTGATTCGCCGATATGTTTAGAATCATCGGGATCTTCATCTACATTATAATCAGCTTGGATACTAACTAAATTACCATTCAGATCGTATGTCCACTGGACATCACAGTAAATTCCATTCCTATTGTCATCATTAGGGCTACTTTCATCGATATAGTCCTCCCTTAGACAATCACCATCATCATCAAATCCTTGAGAGCTAGAAATCTTTGTGCCATCCCAATTAATATCATCTTCATCAATGTACATTGACTTAGGGTGTTTTTCAACGAAAAATTCCTCTGTAAGGTATCCCCATTCTGTTACGAATCCTGGTTCAACAAAGAAATCGCCTTCACCGATAAAAATAGCTCCGAACATAATATATGTACCATTTTCGTAAAGACAATAATTTTTTTCACCTAACGAATCCCACCAATCATATCCTTCAAAAGGATCGTCCGATAGACCCGTATCTTCACAAATGATTGGTTCAAGATCCCAATCAATCCAATCATATTCTGAAGAATACCAAGAAAAAGGATTACTAGAATCTGTATCAATCCATGTAGGGGTGAAATAGCCCCAAGCACTTAGCCAAGTATGATTGCCGTAATGATTTCTAGGTTGATCATTATCATCTATATCTCCTTGGTAAAAATACTCGCGAGAACCAGGGAAATTTGCTTCATCATAATCACTAGTTCCATAGATTCTTTCCTGACCTAATGGGTATCCATCATTATCCCAATCTTCACTATCTCCATCATTATCATAGGGTTCAAATTCTTCTCTAATGGAATCGATATAGAAGATAAGTAGAAGCGATATTAATAGAACACCAACACCCAAAACAACCCAAGTAGAAATTCGATTACGGAGCTGCCGTATTGTCAGTTCGGTAATAGCTCCTGCCTTTCTATCAAGTTGAGTCCAAACTGTAGTGGATAGATTCCTACCTTGTTTGTCTAGTTCCTCCATTCATTAGCCTCCAATCAAATATTCTAGTAGAGAATCTAAATTATCATCAGGATTATCAATTCTTGATACCTTAACCTTAGATTCGACAATGACTCGAGGTAAAACAGAATGTGCTGCCGATAGATCATTAGTTTGTATTTCTAACTTACCTTCTTCAGGAAATCTAACACCATAAACTGGATCCTCACTGATAAATGCATTCGCTAATTTTCTCGGTTCATCGGTTGTAATCATAATCCTATGGGGGTGTTTATCTAACAAATCTCTAATCGCATAAATATTCCCTAAAGCCAATAATCTTCCATTATGCAAGATTACTATTTGCTCAGTAATTCTTTCGATTTCTTCAAGAATATGGCTCGAAACTAATACTGTTTTACCTTGATTCCCTAATTCTTTGATTACATTCATAATACTAGTTCTTGCAATAGGATCACATCCATGTAGTGGCTCATCTAAAATTATTAAATCGGGATCATGAACTAAAGCATGTGCAATCTTTACTCTCTGCCTCATTCCTTTACTGTATTTACCAATTTCTTTATGCCGAACGTCATAGAGGCCGACGAATTCTAATACATGCTCTGCTCGAGATTCCGCTTCATTACGAGTCATTCCATGTAGTCTAGCCAATGTAGAAACAAAATCTTGACCTGTCATCCAGTCATAGAGTCTCTCTGATTCACTAACATAACCTATTCTTCGATAGGGTGAAGTATCTTGCCAAGGATCAATTCCAAATAATTTTACACTACCTTGACTAGGTTTAATCCTACCCATTAATAATTTGAATAAAGTTGATTTTCCAGCACCGTTGGGTCCTAATATCCCTGTAACACCTCCTTCTATGGCTAGAGATACATCATTAATTCCTATTACTTGCCCATACCATTTTGAAACATTTTCAACTAGTACTGAAGGTACTTTGTTTTCGTCACTCATTCTCTAGTAACCTCCAGTGAACTCACTCTAGAAATTAATATAAAAATTGATACTAGATTCATTAAAATTAAAGATACAATAGATAGAGACAAAGAATGAGAATAATTTAGTTCTAATCCTAACATCCACTGTCCGAAATGAGCAAGACAATCATAAGGACTCAGAATGTATAAAATCGAAGTATCGAACTGGAGATCTATCAATAAAGCGACTAATTTAGTCCCGTAAATGATACTCAAGAATGCTATGGCAGAGAAAAAACGACTCTGACTAATGCTGGACAAGGCAAGGCCTATCGAAGTATATGTGATTACCAGGGTAATACTACATAACAAACCAGCCAGGAACATTGGTAATGTATCTATCAAAAATCCCCATCCTTCACCTTTGAATACTATAGCTAAAGTATAGTATGACATATATGAAAAGATTATTACAAACCCTAAAACTACAGCAACACTAAGATATTTCATCATTGTATAGTCAGTCCTTGTAACAGGTCTGGAGAAATATATCGCACTGGTTCCATTTCTTCTATCGTCAGAAATCATTCCTCCCACAACTAATGCTGTTAAAAGAGGCCAATAACATAAATTACGAGGGAAATATCCCAATACTTGCCCCCAAAGGTTACTCCTATTTACACCCCACATTTTATCGATAAATCCATCTGGACCGGACCCGAATAGAGATGAGAAAAACAGCATTGCAATAGGCGATATTGCGCCTATAAAAATTACTAAAATTGTAAGTCGGATAAATGGATTATAATTACGGTGACCTTTCGAAGTGAATAAACCAAATACATGATGCCGAAAAATTGCATAATTTCTAACCCATCTAGGGCCAAAATCACCATCCCATGGGCGGTAATTTTGTTCAAATATTGTACCTACTGATGCCTCTCTCTTCGCAGTAATTGCAAAAAGGTCTTCATCACCATCATCAGACCCATAAGCGGCTTCCATTCGAGTTTGTCCACCATCTAAATCTATGATTTTTTCACTAATTATGTTCACCTCCAATGTGTTCCGAAGTCATTAAGTCAGAAGTTGTCTTTACTTCAGCCCCTAACTTATCCATAATTAGTAAGAAAATATCTTCTAAGTCAGGTTCATATTCTCCCATTTTACGAACCTGTACACCGCTCTCAACGGCACATTCTAAAATAACAGGGATTGTATCTTCTGATTCGACTTTAATTCTGATAATTCTACCTAAACGTCGGACAGATAGGCCTCGAGATTCTAAAGAATCTTGCATTTTAGAAGAACCACCCCATACTGAAATCTCTATTTCTTCATCTACTTGTCTTGCTAACTCTTCAATTCGACTATGAACCACAATTTTACCCTTATATATCATTACAATACTGTCACAAACTTCCTGAATATCATCCATTACGTGACCGCTCATTAATACAGTCCTATTTCCTTGTTCAACTGTATTTCTTAAAGTCTCCAACATGAACTGTCTTGAACGTTGATCGAGTCCATTAGTCGGTTCATCGCAAATTAATATTTCAGGGTCATGAATTAAGGCACAGGCCAGCTTGGCGGCTTGTTTCATTCCAGTACTAAATGTCCCTATTTTTCTGTATCTTTGGTCTTTAAGCCCTACATATTCCAATACTTCATGCGCTCTTTGGGAAGCATGCGCAGGATTCATACCGATTAATTCACCAGAATAACGTACTTGATCGAGGGCTATTAACTCAGGATCTAATGAGTCATATTCTGGCATATACCCGATTTTGGAACGTATTAGATCACCCTGAGTTCTAATATCATATCCCAGAACCTTACCTTGACCTGATGTGGTTGTAATAAGGCCTAAAATACATTTGAAAAATGTAGATTTACCCGCACCATTAGGCCCTAGAATACCAATTGCGCCAGATTCCAACTTAAGATTAAGGCCTTCTAAAGCAACATGAGGACCGTACATCTTCACTAAGTCCACAGTTTCAATGACTAATTCATTATCAGAAATATCAGTCATAAAATCACCTTCACACTGCGTGTGTCATAACTTCGTTATAATACACGTTCTTGAATTAACCCCCTACAAGACCTGATTAATTTTTTTCATTTTTTAACGCACCATCACGAACTCTTACAGCTATACCTTTTGTCATGAATGCCATATCTCGAGCCGAGGTTACAGAAATACCGTGTGCCACCAACCTTCCGTTTGAATCCACAATAAGGCATGGCTGACCAGGAATTAAATGTGGATCCGCTCCAAGTACATATCCTTGCATTACATTCTTACCCTGACCTACAAATGGTATCGCATCATCAACAATCATTACCTTGGCTATTCCAGGGTGATCTATTTCCTCACCATCATACTCTACTCCAAAATGAATAGGAATGGTAGATGAGTATTCATTAATCATTCTAGCACCATTAATTGTTAGTGAAATACCTCCATCATTTAGCCTAGGAGATACTATATGGACGCCATCTGAATACACATTAACCATTCTTTTTGTTTTCGACTTGCGTGAAGTCATTTTTGAGGTCATTTTACAACCTATTGATGGAGAAAGTCCATTTAAAATCGATAATTTATCAACTATAGAACATCTATCAATCCAATCATATATCTCTTCCTTCCCTTTAATATCTAATTCAGGAATTGGGCCCGGAGTAATTCTAACGTATGGAAGATCAGATAAATCTAATTCAGTGAGTTCATCAAAAATCTCATCATCATCTAACGGAGAATCCCATATATCATCTGAACCATCGATATGAGACCATGGAGAAACATCTTCTAAGCTGTAAGGAATTAGGCCTATGGGAGTAGAAATTAGTATTATTGATTCTGGAATCTCTTCAAGTAATGAGACTACAGAATGTAATGAACTCTCCCTCCAAGGAGGACTCGCTCCTTCAATGATCACTACTCTCTTAGGATCTGTAACAGAACCATTCCACCAAGAACCTGGAATTCTCCATCTAAGTACAAGTAGAGATTTAAAATGAAGAATATGCGGTCTTTCTTCTATGTCTTCTACTAGTTTTTCACCACCTTTTCTGACAGGATTAGTAGAAGAAATCATCCTTAGTGATGAAACCCCAACAGGACCGTCATCCGGTTCTTCTAATTGGTCAAGAACCCAAAGAAATGCTTCTCTTAATTGTGCTGAAGAATGACTTCTTTCTTCCGCTAACTGCCAGATTTTACCATTCCTTATTGCTTCTCGGCAGCGAGCTAATTCTGATTGGGTGACCTCTAAGTTATGTCTAGCAAGGACTTTTTCACGTTGTTTACTATCTAATGATCTGACCTCTTCCGGAGTCCACTTAAACAATTCAGAAGAGTTACATGGCCATTCCGTGATTTCGTCTAAACGAACTGTGCCTGTAGGTGTCAAAAGCCGATTACCTCGAGCAAAAAGTGCATATGCAGCAGAATCAAAAATATCTACGCCTAATGCTATTGACATTGGGAATAGTAATGGATGGCCACAGCCGAATAAATGAACAGGTCTATTTGGAGGGAGTGTAGATTTTGCAGAAAGAAGAATACTGAATAAATCTCTATATCTTTGATTTTCCATTAGAGGGACAATTCCCCCGATTGGATGAACCGTAAATCCTCCATTGATACCTTTTACATCACCCATTAATTGCCCAGCTAACGCCCTTAAATCCTCATGAAGGCCTCCTTGAATTGGCCCATTTAATAGTAAATCATCTTGTGCTATGTCTAATGAAATTGAAGCTCTTTCAGCAGTAATTTCTACAGCTGATTTAATTTCCTCTCGGCTCATATCTGGTCTACCAAAAACATCAAGCATTGTTCCAATATCTACACCAATATCTCTTTGAAACCTGACAATTTCCTCAACTCCAACTTCTACATCACCATAAACATATGATTGAAATGTTCCCGAATCTGTAACGATAACTCCGGGGAAATCAATTAATTGATGTACTCCATTTTCCAATGCAGAACTGCTTAAATCATCATGTTTCCATATTACATAAGAGTTAGTTATCAACCCTTCAACACGATATTTATCCCACATTTCACGAGGTTCAATAGTTCTAATATTTGGATTCACAACCGGCAGTAACATCGGTGTATTAAGTAAACCATGATTAGTGTGTAAACGCCCAATCCTAGCCGCACCATCTTTTTGTAAAATTTCAAACTTACCCCTGTCTTGAGAGCGACAAGGGTCAGGATTGGGTCGTGTACTCACAACATCACTGAAGCAACTATCAGTCATCAATCCTCGCTTACACGAGACATGACTGAAAGATGGACAACTCCTCCATTCAGTTTCACTGAAACTTGATCTCCAGTATTTACTTCTAATGTCGGGTCAGATTCGAATCCATGAGCATATGGAACGTTTAGTAATGATGCAGCAGGTAAAGTAAGAGGACATACATCACAATTTACAATTGCTTTAGGACCTTTACCTGTGTAAATTAATCCCATTAATACGAATGGAGCAACCGTAGAACCTGAACCTTTTGGGTAAATTAGAATTGTATCTTCTATGGCTGTTCCGTCTAAGGGATGACCTTTCTCTTCGATGATCCCAGTATCTCTGTTTACATATCCAAGATATGTGATTGGAACGTCAGTGACTAGAGCTCGACCTTCTATTAACCATTCTTTTTGACTAGGTAGACTCTTACCATTTATTTTCAAACTACCAGTTCTATGTGTTTTATTAGAATGCATGGGTTTAACGATTATTGAGTCTAAAGTTGGTCTTGGAGAATTAATTAAATTAGGATTAAATGCATGATCAACACAATCAGAAATAGTTGAAACACTAGTCGGCATTTTGTTTAGACCTGAGGTTAAATAATGTTCTGCTTTAAGCGAATTAGTAAGGATATGATTATACTTATTTCTATTATATGGAGTGACTTCTGGACATGTATCTTTCAAAACTAACGCCCCAGCTTCTTCTAACAAATCTACAGTTCCGTCAGATTCTAGAATGTCATAATTGTGGCCGCTAGTAAATATCCAAAGACGATTATCAGATATAATTTCACCATTTTCCATCTTTGAACGAACATAAGATGCAGTAGTTCTAACCTCTCCTACACTAGCTTGTGGGCAGCCGATAACAACAAGATCAACAATGCCACTCGGAGACAATTCTTGATATCTTAATTGTAAATCATTTTCAGAGAATACTAGTTCACCTTCATAATTGTCTACAGTTGGAGGAGAGACGGTATGACCCTCGGCCCAAAGCATCGGGCAGCCATAATTTGCAGCTGCTGCAGTTAATGCTTTTCTCATTTCAAAACTTGCATTTTGGGGAAGACCGGAAATATGTGGCATCATCCCCCAAGGCAATCTCCATTCAGGTCTTATCTGCTTTCCAATCCAGTCACCTAAAATACTCCAATCAGAAATATTTTCCATTGAACATTTTACTGAAACACGAATATTTGGAACCCGGTTTTTTTCGATATGAAGGCCCCATAGAGGAGCCCATCCAGTTAATGCGGTTGCCAACGCTGATAATCCTGATTCCCTATTCGTAATCAAAGAAGTGTAAGAATTTGAAAAACAAACAGCGTTCGATTCAGCCCAAGAACCAATTCCTTCTGCTAAATCAATTCCTCTGTCATAAGGAGTACATGATAATGTCGCATCAATACCAAGATTATTGTAAGCATCAATTATCTCAAATTGGTGCTTCAAGAAATCAGGATAATCTATATCCATTTCCTCCATTTTTTCTTTATCGCAACCAGCCGAATTGAGTGTAGTGGGAATTGAAACTATTCCTTTTTCATCTCCGGCTAAATCTGAAAGAAAACGACGAAGTCCATGTCCACCAGTGATTACACTTACTCCAGATACATGAGAATGTTCACAACGGACGAAGTTAGTGGCTCCTGCACTAGATGCAAGATCTATGACTAGTCTTGCTGCTTTCTGTTTAGTCGGACCATGTTCGCCATCAAGCATTGAAATTAACTCGCTCGGCACGTCCATACCAGTGGGCTGTAGAGATACTCAATAAAACATAAAGGTGAAATCAAGAAAATAATCAACTTCTCTGTCTCTGAGCTTCTATGGCGACATAACTTAACGGGGCCTGTAAATTAAACGAAGGAACGAAACCTGACATTGGGATTCTAATTATTTCATCAGAATGTTCTAAAATTTGTTTAGGTATTCCATCTCTTTCTCCTCCCACAACTAAAACAATATTCCCAGTCATATCAATATCCCAGGGAGCAGAATCCCCTACATCTTCTATCGAGATTATCCTGAATCCATAGTTCTTAGCCATTAGTATTGATTCAATGCCAGAGGTCCAAAAAACGGGTAAGAATCTGTGAGACTTCATTGATGCGCGTTTTGCTGCACTTCTTTCTTGATTATTTAATTCAGCATCGATGATTACAGCATCAGCACCCGAGACTTCAGCAGTTCGTATACAAAAACCAATATTAACAGGATAAGATGCACCCGCAAGTAACCATATTAGCCCTCCCTTGGATAGAGTCTCAATCATTGATGATTCAGGATTACGTCCAACTAAACATAGTACATCAGGTATACCATCTGAATTAGATCTCGACATACGCCACAAATCATTTTCTGAGCCATAAATAACTTTAATCGTTAGTTCTTCAGCATAATTTAATATCTTACTAATTTGTGGTGATTGAGCATCTCTTTTTATCAGAATCAGATTAATATCTTCTCCCTCTTCAATAGATGTTAAAACTTCATCCTCACCACATCTCTGCATACTCATAATGACCCCTCTGAACCTATTTCTTCTGAATAACTTATTTCTTTAATTGGAATAAAGATTTCATTCCTTCGCAGAAATGGTAACTTAGTAGGGGGGTCATACACAGCTAGGATATAACTACCATCAGGTTTCAAATTCTTTTTGAATAATGATTCATACAATTTTCTGGCTATTTTACTTACCTTTTTTGAACCATAAAATCCTGAAAATCTCTTTACTGCAACTAACCTTTCAGGGACTTTGACAATTTTAACTTTTGAATCATTAGGTTCCGGTAAATTTGTAAACACATATTCTGAGGGCATGGTAAATGCCATATTTGTAGTTAATTTAGTATCCCACATTTCCACCGGAGAAGTCATAGCAATTTTTTCACTAGATTTATTATTCCCAAAAATATATCCTGCTATAATCCTAAAGTTATTCGAGGGAGTAAGATTCTCCCCTATTCCTCTCGAGACTCGAGCTTGTATGACTTCACTGTAGAGTCGTATCTCAAACTCATCATAATCAATAATTAATTGATACTTTGGCTGTTCCAAAGTCTCAACCATGAACATTGGGAGAAGTCTTTAGTATTGGTACTTTGTAATATGTAAGTGAAAATTAATTATGAATGATTTCAATACAATGTATACCAGATGACCTTATTATTAGGTAAGTATAGTTTGCTGGTGATTATTCACTTAGTTTAGAGTCGATACTTTTCAATAAATCTCTTATTTCTATAAATAAATCTGATTGTCCAACGTTAGGAGTATTTGCAATTGGATTGGAAACCAAAGAATCTCTTTGTTCTAATACTAAATCACGGAATTGTTCAGAATTTTTAACTCCTGTTAAGATGAACGGCGCAGCCCCCGCAGTTTCGAATTGCATTCTAACAACTCCAAATGCATTCAATACTGGACCCTCATGAATAGATACATCTGTTAATTTATCTAGAGGAATATTTTGCTGTTTCTTGAAAACCCAACCCATACGCATATTTACTGAACGATCAGTTAATGCGGCTGACATATGATTATACTGTTTTTGATGAACAATCCATCCAAATGGTATCCAGAAAAGCATTAGCGGTATCCCTACAATTGTCGAAAGAAGCCCTAGATTAGTGGTTAACCACCAATAAATAATTATTTTTCTATCAAATTCTACTGCCATTTTATGGCCACTGTCTGCATAACCAACGGGAGATTCCATAAATTAAGGTAGAGTCATTCGTTCTTTAATTTAGCGATTAAACTTGAAAATAGGGATAGGATTCATTTTGTGTGAATTCATTCGGTTAAACTTCAAATATATTCTCATAACATCTGCGAGTCTCTCATCTTGTTCATGAGTAAGAGATGGATTTTCGATTTCATTCATCGCCCATTCTAATTCTTCATACGTAGCTCCAATCTGATCTTCATCTGTTCTACCATCATTCCAAAGTCCATCAGTCGGAGGAGCATCTTGAATAGACTGGATTACATCTAATGACTTCGCTAGAGAATATACTTCTGATTTGTAAAGATCTGCTATAGGCGAAATATCTACTCCTCCGTCGCCATATTTTGTGAAAAAGCCAATTCCAAAATCTTCAACCTTATTCCCAGTTCCTACAACAATACCATTTTTTGAGCCTGCTAAAGCATAGAGGGTAGACATTCTGAGTCTAGCTCTAGTATTGGCCATAGATAATTCAGAGACATCATAATCAGCTAACTTAGAGTATAATGTATCATATGTTTCTGATAAATCGATAATTTGACTTTCAACATTATTCCATTTTGAAACCAACCAATCTATATGTTGATTTGAAAGGTTATATTGTGATTTATCTTGTTTAATGGGCATATTAACTACCACGGTTGTTAAACCAGTTTTAGCGCACAGAGTCGATACGACTGCAGAATCAATCCCTCCAGAAACACCTACAACTAAACTAGAAATATTATTATTTTCAGCATATTTCAAAATCCAGTTTGAGATATCGTCAGCTAAGTAATCCCAATCACTCATAATTCTCCCTCTCTTAATGGCATGAAACTCCATACTTCTTTAG
>CEVP01053071.1_pt1 | contig 17307 bp, 12 predicted proteins | sample 427071 | NCBI WGS metagenome assembly CEVP01 (sample SAMEA2623808, study PRJEB7988) | marine metagenome | isolation source: saline water (ENVO:00002010), including | reverse complement strand
TTTTACATCATTCAATGCGATCTCCCCCATTCTAACACAAATACAAAAATAATGAGTAGAAACAAAACAGACCTCGCCAGTATCGTTTTTTGATCTTACTATGTCTCCTAGATTGATTCTTCTCATTGATTGATCTGAAAACTATATAATATTCCACGTTGCAATATTTTGCAACTACTGTTATCATATCTATACACGAAAAAAATTATGTATCTAGGTCAGAAGATTACATGTGTAATCCCTGCTAGACTGTCGTCATCTAGGTTTCCACGAAAACCGCTTGCTCTCATAAAAGATAGAGCAATGGTTCTCAGGGTTGCTGACATTGCACGAAAGTCTAAATATATTGACAATGTTATTGTTGCTACTGAAGATCACGAAATTGTCGATCTTTGTAAAAAAGAGGGTTATGAATCCAGACTTACAGGAAAACACTACACTTGCACTCATAGAGTTGCAGAGGTATCTCAAAATGTGGAGAGTGATTTCATTCTTAATTTACAGGGAGACGAACCGCTAACTCAACCTGACTGGTTAGATCAGGTAATAAAGTTTGGTGTTAGACACCACTGTGACATGGTGCAACCCATGAGACAGTTGGAGCAAAGTGATTTACAGGACGAAGATGTAGTGAAGATGGTATGTAATAATGGTAAGATCACGAATATGATGAGATCATGTGAGTTAGTGTGTGACAATATTGTTGTCCAGTTAGGTTTCTATCTTTATAAAACAAGTGTGATAAGAGATTTTCCTAATTGTGACATGGGTATTGTGAAATACTGGAAAGGTCTAGATACCATTGGATTTATAGGTAAATATGATGTCACACCATATGATTTAGAATGTGGTAAAATAAGGTCAGTTGACCGACCATCACATATTCAAGAGGTAGAATCCCAACTATGATGAATCTTCTCATTGAGAGTAAAATATTATCCAAGTTCAAAAAATCACGAAGTATTGCTCTTGTTGGTACAGGGGGCAATCTTGCTATTGCTCAACACATGGCAAGTGACATGTATCGTCATACTGGTAAATTTTGTTTTGCTCCTGATGCAATCAATCTGACTGCATTGGGTGGAGACGGAGACTGGAAATCAAAATGGTTGGATTATGCACGAGGTGGTGCTGATCTGATTATCGCTATTACATGTAGAGTTGAAAGTCCTCTAACACGACAGTTAGCGAATCTTGATAATGTAATACTGTTTGCTCCTGATTATCACGAAACAATACCAACAATAAGAATAGAATCAACATATTATCACGAATTTGAATGTAGAGCGTTATATGCAATGTATATGCTCATGCAACAAACAGGTGTAAGTTTGCCAACTCTTCCTAAAATAGTTCAGAATAATATAGATGTAAGTGAATTTAGAGATAATATCTATTGTATTGATATAGATGGAACTCTTACTGAACCTCATGATGGAACTCCATTTGAAGCAATACCCATAGCCAGCAGGATAGAGAAGGTGAACAAACTTTTTGACGAAGGTGCTACAATATACCTTATGACAGCAAGAGGGTTCATTCATAGTAGTACTCGATACCCTCATGATATACTTGCTCAACAAAGAGAAGCAGACTATCATGTCAGGTCACGAACCGAAAAGCAACTCAAAGAGTGGGGTCTAAAATACACTAAGTTATTCTTTGGTAAACCTAGAGCAAAAATATATGTGGACGATAGAGCAATAAATGATTCTGATTTCTTTGTTGACAACGAAGAATAGTTGTGATATAATATAATGTACTTTACAAATAGAATATGTATTCAGATAGATTGACTGTTGGTATCGTAGGTAATGGATTTGTAGGAAATGCAATATATCAGAATGTAAGAGATCAGGTAGAAACAAAGGTATATGATGTAGACCCATTGAGATCATTGAATACTTGGGAAGAAACAACGAAGCAAAGTATTGTTTTTGTTTGCTTGCCCACTCCAATGAAAATGGACGGAACGTGTGACTTATCTTACTTAGACGAATTCTTTGCTAAGTTAGACCCATTGCAATCGCTTGAGTTTTTGGATAGTGATGCCTATGATGACCCTCTGTATGTCATCAAGTCAACAGTTCCAGTTGGTACTACTGAGAAATATGCTGAGTTAGGTCATACTGTGTGTCATAATCCTGAGTTTCTGACAGCAAGAAATGCTGTAAAAGATTTCGAGGAAGCACCACGAACTATTATAGGAGCAAGACAACATTATAGTAGTAAGTTAGGAAGATTCTATAATTATTATTTTGGTAATACTGATGTGCATTATATGTCAAGCAATGAGAGTGAAACAGTCAAATATTTTTCTAATGTCTTTCTAGCATACAAGGTTGCATACTTCAATAAGATGTATGACTTCTGTGAGAAACACAAAATGAAATACGAAGATGTAAGACGAGGTGTGGTTGCAGATCCACGAATAGGGGAATCACATACCGAAGTTCCCGGTGTGGATAACGATAGGGGTTTTGGAGGAACATGTTTCCCGAAAGATCTCAATGCTTTGATTGCTCAGTTTGACGAAGTGAAACTGGATAGTAAGATGTTCAAGGAGATATGGAAGTATAACGAAAAAATTCGCACGAAGATCGATTGGAACGTAACCTGACCCATTTTGGGGGGTTACTACCATACCCAAACATAAAAACAGGCACCTTACAGGCGATTCTGGAGGGAGCAGTTTGGTATCAGCATGTTACAGTTTTGCATATAATTGTTGAATTTCGTCACTTGGGGTAAAATCTACACATTTTTCCTTCAACCAGTCATATGTTATATTATATTTCTCTATATTATCATAATTTTTCTTATGAAGGTATCCCACACGAACTAAATCATCACGAAGTTCTGCAGGTGACTTCAAAGCATCCAATCCTAGCATCTTTGATGTTAGGAATTTTCTATCGTCTACACTCATATCATACCATTTCTCTGTATGATGTAAAAACTCCTTTTGTATGTCATTCAAGAAGTCATAACCCCATACTAAATTACGGGTGATCCAACTTTTTGTGCCCACTGCTGCCTGCTCTTCTATTGTTCTCTTTCTATAGTTCTTTATACTATCATAAATCACGACTTTCTTATCAAGAAACTCGGCGTAGTATAAGTCAGTGCCCACCCACGGCAGATACACATACTCGTGCTTCTGGAATAGTTTTGTTAATATAAGTTGTCTTGTGCTACGATCTGACATTTGCACGAAATCTGCATGACCGGGAATTTCCAGTTGTTCCCAACTTTTCCACTGGTCACATAAACGCCATGGCAGCAGGAAAGTAATCGGTTCTGGTGCTGAATCTATCGCATCTTGTACTATGTTAATATCAGCGTCTCTTATAGTACCACAATCGTCTCGTGGTAGAAAAAACAATGATCCGCCAGTTTCACCTGCTGCTGGATCTAAGTCCCACAACCATGGTGCAGAACCATAGTATGATGTTATAGAACGCCCTTCTTTACATAACCTCTTATGATGGAAGTCACTCCACGAATATAATTTCTCGCTGCGAAATAATTTTGGATTAGTATAAATCCAATCCTTTCTACCCATTGCTTCACGACATACACCCGGCAAAATTCCAAACGAAAAAGAGGTATCGGGAGTAAATCCCAAATACCTCTGAAAAGAGTGTTGCCACTTATCGCTTTGTTCAGTCTTCAGATCACTACTCGTTGGAAGAAGTTACCATTGGACTATGCCATACAGGGTTACTACCATCTGAAGTAGGTCTTGTGAAACCAATTGGTACTCTTGTATCTACGAGAACCTCGTCAACATCTTCATCAGTTAGCACTCCTTTTTCAAGAAGAATCTGAACTAATGCTTCTTTTGACACGTTAGTTACCGTTTGCATGACAGGAGTCCATTTGTCATCTTCAGTGATTGTGTATTCATCACTTACTGCACCGAAATCCCCTGCTACTGCCTTCGAGTAAAGAGTTCTTGAGTGCTCGCACACATCAGTTGGACTTGAGGTGTATGGTAACCATTCCTCCTCTAACTCGGAAAAATTGACCTCTAGATCAATTTTATTATGATCGCTATCTACCCATTGAGGGTTTCTAGCTTCTGCAATTGTGTAATTCATGAAACCTCCTTATGAATATCTTAACCATAATGTTGAACTGTATGCAACGTCAGTTGTTGCACTAACTGAGTTCACTGAGACGTTGATAGATGCTGTACCAGTTACGTTACCAGAAACATCTAATCCGTCAGTTGGAACGTTACCAGAAACATTCAATCCGTCAGTTGAAACGTTACCACTGACAGAAGTGTTACCACTTACGTTTAGTCCACTTGTAGAAACACCCAGTCCACCTTTTGTAACACCATAACCATACGTAACATTCATGCTACCGTTAGTATTTGTGTTACCCTGAACTTCTCCACCCTGTAGTCCACCACTTCCTGAGAAGGACGAGTTACCTTGAACTTGTCCACCCTGTAAAGCAGCGTTACCTTGAACTTGTCCACCTTGTAGTGAACCAGATACGTTACCCGTAGCAGAAGCAGAAGCAGAACCAGTGTTAGATGTATTTGCTAACGCTGCACCTGAGTCGTAACCCATACATCTCCAGTTACCATTTGGTCCTGAAGGTGTGCCCGACATTCTACCAGTAGCATCAGAATAACGAAGCGTTGACCCTGCTGCTGTAGCACCGGGGTTGACTGCTGAGTTAGTGTTTGCCTGTTGTAGGAAAGCATATGTACCTACGTCTCCAACAGAAGCATTAGCGTTTATTGAAGCATCAAGTGTAATTGATACGTTATTTATAGCACTAATTCTCTGATTGGCATCAACTGTTATCTGTGGAACCGCACTCGCTGAACCAAAAGTGGTACTAGCAGTAGCATCCGTTGTCTTATTGACGTTTGAACCGTCACCGTATAAAGCCATTGTTGTTTATCTCCTGTTGGTATTTATACTTCTTCAAGAACAAAACGGAATTTCTTACCGCTTCTTCTATTAGTTAGGAACAGATGATCTTCGCCCTCTTCAATAAGGTAAGATCCCCAAGTGCCATCGACCGAGTTTGCACCCTTCGCTTGGTTTGATAAGTCTAAGTCAGAACTGTAGACGTTTGCCCATCTTGTACCTGATGCTCCTAAATCACGAGTACCGTTTGCCTCTGGTAATATATTACCAGTAACAGTAATCAACGCTTGGTCAAAAACCGCAACTGTTGAACCATCAGCAGTTACTGTAACTAAACCATCAGTTCCTGTATCAGTACAAGCAACGGATGTGTTGAGTTGCGAAATCGTTGTACTGTCGATTGCAGTTGTTGTTGCTGCAGTGACGAATCCTTTTGCATCAACTGTAATTATAGGGATAGCAGAACTGGAACCATAGGCAGCAGCAGTTACACCAGAGTTAGGAATACTTCCGTTAGGAACTGTGATATTTGAACTCAATGCAGAACCACTAAGTATCTCACTGTTATTGACCTTCAATACCTTACCTGATGCAAGGTTTATATTTTCAGAGAACCCGAAGTTGTCACCTGTTGCTTCAAAGTTGATTGTCTTGTCTCCGTCTCCAGAGTCAATTGTAAATCCGGCACCGTTTGCAGCAGCATCGTCTGCAGCACCTGTTGCAACTTGGAAGTTTTTATCATCAATCGCAACTGTGGTAGAGTTAATGGTAGTTGTTGTACCGTTGACTGTCAAGTCACCCGAAACTGTCAAATTATCATCAATTGTGGTTGTACCACCTGCCGAGTCAATAACTAAGTTTCCTGAAGATGTGTCGATCTCGTTATCCCCGGTTTCTCCTATTTGGATATTACCGAACGAACCACCATCGGAATCTACGCTATCAAGATAGGCAACCCCATCTACATATAAATCTTTCCATTCTTTACTTGAAGAACCCAAGTCGAATGTGTTATCATCATCGGGTATGATATTACTATCTACCTCTCCACCAAATACTACGTTATCAGTATTAGCATTACCAAGTGTAAGTGTTCCACCATTGAAGGTTGTCGTACCAGTAACTGTAAGGTTACCGCCTACTCCTATGTTTCCGTCCACTGTGAGGTTATCCTCCATGTGAACTTCTGCCAAGAATGTAGACATTCCAACGTGACTACTGAAACCAGCAATACGTTGTTGTACGCCACCCGCCTTCGCAAGCTCTCTTGCTCTAGACATAACTGTGTCGTGTTAGTATACTACCCTAATATTTAGACTTCTGTGAGGTTTATCTTGAATTTCTTACCTGTAATATTGTTTATCATGAATATATCACTCTCTCCCTCTTGCAATGTCCAATCTCCTTTAGTACCATCTACACTATTAGGATGTGCATTTACATTACTCAACTGAAGGTCAGCAGAATAGATATTAGCAAATCTTTGTGTATTTGTACCTAAGTTATAGGTATTATTTAATTCTGGTGTTATATTATGACATGTAATATCACTTACATCGATAGGTCCACTTACAGATAATTGATTTGTGCTAGGATTATATGTGAGTGAGTTGTCAGTTCTCATAGTCTCTTGACCAGATACTGAGTCAGAGAATACCATGTAGTGAGTGGCGTTTGTTGTGTCAGTTGCTGTGACTAAAACACTTGCTGCAGATACATCTGTTAAGTTTTGACCGGCACCAACGAATGTTGTGGCAGTTATAATACCACTCGTGATGATGTTCTGTGATATAGCACCCTCAGTGTCACCTACAATAAAGTCTCCGGACTTTACTGGCAGGATAGCGGTGACATTTCCTGAATATTCTGAGTGAGGTGCTGCCTTTACTTGAGAATAGTGAGCATTACCTGTTTCACAATAGTAGTTGATACGACCCGGAGTTCCATCATCACTCTTGATATGCAATTCATTTGTGACAGTTGACAGTCCTGCTAGGAAATCGCCTGTCAAATCCCCAGTTACATTACCTGTGACATTACCATTAAGATTACCAGTTACATTACCACTGACAGCACCTGTATGAGTTCCATTTGTATTACCGGTGATATTTCCGGATACATTTCCTGTTACAGGACCCACAAATGATGTTGCTGTTATAATACCTGTAGAGTTTATATTAGTATTCGATAAGTATTTTGTTGTTGATATACCACCTGAGTTCAGGTTACCCATGAATGAGTTACCGTTCGATATGTATCCAAAAGCAGTCTCAAAACCTGTATTGTTTATAGTACCAACAAGTAACTGAGTTATAGTACTCACACCTGTTGCATTTATATTGCCAGTAAATCCTTTTGTTGCTGTCGCCAGTCCTGCGTACACATCACCTGTCAAATTTCCTGTGACATTACCAGTTACATTACCATTGAGGTCTCCAGTTACATTACCTACAACATTTCCTGTAAGATTACCTATGACACCACCAGTTGCAGTGACAATACCCGTTACGTTTGCATCAGATAATGATGTTTGATTAAATGTTGAAATTCCAGTGACTTCCAGTCTTGGTATAATCCCTTCAAACTCAATCTTTGCTCTATTGACTTGTGGTTGGGTTACAGAAAGACCTGTCCCGACTATAATTTGGGATGCCTCACTGACTGTCAGATAACTAGCTGGATCATACACATCAACACCAACTTGTGTGAGTGATCTAATAGAAGCGATACCAGTAGTACCACTAGGTGCAAATATACTAAGACCCAGACCGACTCTGATTGTAGAGATACCTGTAACTTGTGTGAAACCCCTTGCATCTTCACCATCTAAATTATTTGCCGGTATTGTTAGAGTTGCTAGTCCAACCTGAACTCCACCCTGAGTAATATGTGTTTGTATTGCAACTACACCATCACCAACTATATCAATTATTGTTACTGAACCTGCTAAACCAACTGGATTCAGTCCTTCGTCTCTTATTGTTATACCAGATACTGAACCAGAAGGTGCTCCAGAAGGTTCTCCCCAACGACGAGTTCCATTTGCATCCCCATATAAAACATAAGAGTTCTGTGGAGACAAACCCAAGTTAGGTTCAACCTCATTTAGACCTATAAATGACGGTTGTCCTCCAACTATTTGATTTCGTGATGTAGATAAACCGGCATAAGTCTGAACACCGACCTTACCAGATAGTAGTTTTGCCATTTACTTAGCGTTCTCTAATATGCTTATGATGATTTTTTGTGTGCCATCTCTATCTTCACTCTTGATTTTGAGAATATCTCCAGTCTCAAGAACTAATCTACCTTCAATGATACTCATTGAATCTTGGTTAGGGATTTGACCCTGTTGAATAATTGGTGTGTCAACTGAACTTCTACTATGATAGGCACTGAATGATACTACCGAAGTCCCGGAACCTACGTTCGCTACATTAGCAAATACAATCAACGATGCTACACCCGGAGGGCATGTGTATATACCAACCGATGATGTAGTAAGAGTATGAGTGATCGTACGAAATTTATTTAATGGAATCGCTGCCATTTGTTTATTGTCCTCCGAGTGCTATGATGAGTGGTGTTAGGGTTGCTTGTATACTCTTATTGAAAGAATCACCGGCAATCGTTCCGGTTTGTTGATTTATAATAAAGTCGTCACCGATTAGGAAGTTTCCTCTCTCATCAGTGGATGTATGAACGACTTTACCACCCTCAATTGATATAACTTGGTTCTCAGGAATTGTTACTCCGCCCTGAGACGGTCTTGCTTGTGCAATAGTAACTCCTGTTCCGATATACTCGAAAGAGTGTGATGATGCTAGTATAAGTGATTGTCTAGCAATCGGAACTGTAGATCCAATACCTATCGCTGCAGGAATGGTCTGATCCACTGTAACAGTAGATATACCTGCAGAAGGGGTCGTTGCACTATTTATAGTGTAATAAGAAGGTGCCATCGCAGCACTCGCTGTTGCAGTAACACCTGAAGTTGGAGGAGCAATCGTTACACTGACAGAATCACTAGATCTGTACTGTCTACCGTTTGCAATTAGACTAACTCCAGTCACAGATCCAAATCCAGAAATCACTGCCACACCATCTGCAGCAATTCCACCGGGTCCTGAAGGATTGGATATTGTAACAACGGGAGGTTGTGCACTCGTATAACCAGATCCCGCATTGGTTATTGTAACTGCATCTACATCTTGGAATAACTCTCCAACATATAGAACCTGTCCTGAATATGGTCTGAATGTTCCTAGTCCAGACAATGTGAAAGTATTGTCCTCTGCCACTGCATTTGCAGCAAGTTGAGCACTATAACGTACAGTACCAATACCCTGTGCTACTAATCCTTTATTACCAAATGAACTATTGGAGTTTGTGAGGTCACACTGCCCACCTGAACCACAATAGATTCCAATGTTGGGGCATATTGTAAAGATAGAAACTAACTGACCATAACCGTTATTTGTTATAGAAACACCAATACCATTCTCGTTGTACTGAGTATATGAGTCAACAACCATCGACTTCAGACCTCTAGCACGATCTCCATTGATCTGCATACCAGTAGAATCAGGTACGAAGTTGGTACAGTTTCTAACATATGGAGACTGAGTAATGAAACCAACGTACTCGGATCCTATTCCTGCTACTCCAATGTTTGATGTGAAGGTTGTACCAGTTGTTGATGCTATACTAATAAGAGTTCCAACATAAGGGTCTTTTCCTACACGAGGATAATATTTTGCTTTGTTGAAGTTATCAGTTGAGCATTTCAATCCTAGTGATTCTGTCCTGAATCCAATCTGAGTGACACCGGCGACTAAACCATGGTTTGCACCCACTGTGACTGTAGCAACACCACTCTTACTACTATAATCGAAATCAGTTACACCAAGAGTTGCTCCGTTCCAAGTGCTGACATGCACTGCTTCTGCACTCTTCACCTTACCAATATTTACAGAGATTTGAGTACCTGAAACAGCAGTAATAGTAAGTGCTACTCCAGATGCAGGGTCAGTTGCTCTTGGATATGATTTATTAGATTGATGATTATCAAGATCACAAGTAAAGGTAACTCCATTATCAGCAATAGTGACCTTATTACTTGTTGTAAGACTATGAGATCCAATAGTTATTACTAAAACTCCAGTTAGAGGATCATAAGTTGTACCAGACTGTGCTGTAAAGTTTCCACTCGCCCCTGCACTTGCTGTAATAGCATTGGTAACACCGCTTACAAATATATGAGTACCTGCATCTTTGTTGAATCTATTGAGAACTTCTCTTGGAGGGTGGTATGCTACCATAGCACCTGTGTTTGCTGCTCCAACGAATGAACAGTTCTGAATCAAACATCCATTATCAACATGGAATAGATCTTGTCCAGTGTTCTGAGGTATAATTTTAGTATTTCTTAGATCATCGCCATCAACTGATACGTTTTGTGGTAATGATATGGGATTTTGCTCTGGATATATACCGCCTGATACTCTTATAACGTCTCCATTTACTGCTATTGATGCTGCTGACTTGACTGTTCTCTTTGCTGTGCTCTGTCTTCTTCCATCATTACTATCTAATCCATCTTCGGATACGTATATAACGTTCAGTGTACTAGCACCGGCACCGACCCATGCTAAGTCTCCATCATCAGCACCAAGAACTGATCCGATTCCTGCGGTTTGTCCGTTAGAATCTAAGAATGTTCCACCTATCTGAACATAACCATTCTCTCCTTGTCTCTGAACTTGAAGTAGATATTCAGGTTGAGTGCTTCCAATACCAACACGAGAGTTTGTAGCGTCAAATACAAAATTACCTGCACCACCAAACTTGAGGTTTGCTTTCTTATACTGTACTGAGTTTACCTTATCAGCAGCATTTGTTTCAATTTCTGATAGATCAGACCACGATACACCCGTTCCAACCGTTATCAGTGCCTGACCATTTGTACCTGCATTTGAATCTGCATCACGTAATTTACCAGTCAGACGCATGTCTGTTCTAATATCTACGTCATATGCCGGTTGTGTACTACCAACACCAACCTGTCCGGCAGCAACTATACCATCAAAGTTGGCAGTTGTTGCTACATCAAGACCATATTGTGCATTAGTTTTACCAACACCGGTTCGATTATTATCGGCATCAACAACTAAAGCGTCTGTTCCTACCTCCAGACCCTTCTCGATACCAAATTTTTTATTTACTGATGCCATTTACTGCAGTTCTCTCCGTATGTGTATTTATCAACTAACTCGCATGATGTAAGCGATTGCATAATATGGAGGTAAGTTAGCGTTAGTCGCTGCAGAACCCTGTGTATCGGTGCCATGTGTGTGGGTGGCATCCATAGTAACACCAGATACAGGACTAGTTGAAGAACTACCTGTTACTGAGTTGTTTCCATCATTTGTTTTTGTGAATACACCAGTTGCAGTTCCTTGAACATTGAAACCTTCTGATATCTTCACAATAGCACCCGTTAGAGTTTTAGATGTGGAGTTTGTTGTATGACTGTGAGATACCAATGTAGCATCTGCTTGACCACCTGTGGCATCTGCAGCATATGCAGATCCACGACCAACAATAAATCTGTCAACTAGGTTTGGTGCCCCTGCTGATTGTGCTGCTAATGAATTATCACAGAGAACCCAGTTTGCCGGAACTGCAGCATCACTTCCAGACCACATGATAATACCACCGATAGGTATAGTACCATTTCCTACAAAATCGCCTGCAGTAACAGTACCGGCAATATTTGCATCGTCAGTAGATGTAAGTTGCTCGGCTGTAATTGTCGTAGATGCAGTTATTTCCCCTGTAACATCAATATTTCCAGTTACCTTTTGTCCACCTGAGAATGTTGAAAGACCTACAACTTCAAGAGTATCAAAGGAATAAGACTGAGTTGTTTCTGATTTTGAAATCGGACCGAATCTTGCCCAACTTGTGCCTGTTTTGACCCATCCTAAGTAACCACCTTTGTCAAAAGAAGTTCTGAATAATATGTCATCAACATTACTTGTCGGTGCTATATTACCGGCATGTATTCCGACAAATACACTGTTTCCTATATCACCTGAACGATTACCTTTTAGAAGTAAGTCAATAACTTCTGTGTCTCCGTCAGACTGGAATGACACATCTACAATCAATGAATCAAATGTAGCATCTGCAGGGAGTCCTACCTCATCATTGCTTACTCTTGCACTATTGAGAAACTTGAGTGAATTTGATCCTGCTTCAATCTTAATATTACCGATATAGAAGTCACCGGCATCATTCATACCAGTGTAGACTACGAATCCACCTCTGGTTTGTACAGATTGAGCAATCAACTCCTCTTCTTCAGATCTTACTCTATCTTGTACCTGTGGCATCGAAGTAGAATAGTTTCCGGGTCCAAATCCAACATACTCAAATGTATGTCCTGATGCTCTCAATATAGAATATCTTCTGTTCTCTGTAGGAATTGGTTTGATCTTTCTTACTGATACTTCCTTAGTATGTGCTACTGCATTTGTGCCAAGCACACCTCTAATTACAGTTGTAATTGCAGAATTTGAAACCATCACGATTTCATCTTCTATAATCAAGAAGTCGCCTCTTCTCAAGTTACCCTTGTTAGCAAGAGTTACACCTGTGGATGTAGAAGTAATATCATTATTGAGTTTGGTAGTATGACCACCGTATAATGGTATACCTCTACCATGTCCTCTTACCGAAATACCTGTCCCGTGGGCTGTCGCTACGCCAGTGAAAGCGGGGGCATTTGAAGTTATACCAATATTGACTGCTAAAGAAGTACCATAACCTACTCTATCTGATATAAAGAACGTTCCATTATAGATTGATGCAAAGTCAGTGGCACCAGCGATAACAATTTGATCACCTCTTCTGAGTCCAATGTCACCTGACAATAGAACTGTTGCAATACCACTTATTGCATCATGGGTAATGTTAGTAACCCCAGTAGAAATACCAACGTGGTAAAAGTGTCCTCCAGTTCCTGAACCATCAGCACTTCCGTTGACTGTGAAAGTATTTTTGTCTGTGACTTCCTTGATTCTATATAATCCATCATATGATTCGCTTGAAACTCCTACTATTTCAATTGCATCACCGACTTTATTGTCTATTTCTGAAACTCCAACTGTACAATCTGTTCCGGGTGTGTGGAAAGGAACTCCCTTTACAGTAAGAATGTCATTTACAGTATAACCAGAACCGGGGTTTGATATTGTGACAGCACTTATTATGCTTGAAGCAGTTACAGTAACATCAGCAGTTGCTCCCTCACCTGTACCACCTTCAAGTCTTACATTGAAGTAGAACTCAGCATTACCACTGTTTGTACCATATTGAGCACCACCTGTAATACTTTGTATTCCTACAATACTATTGAATCCGTGATCCACTACACTGTTTATAGTAAGTGTTCCCGAACTGGTTGATGTAGTATCAATACTCTTTACAGAACCTGTTTCTCTTAGGAATGAGTTTAGACTTTCCTTAGTGATACTTCTTTCAGGATCATTGGTTTCTACCTTACCAATCTCATCTCGTACAGCATAACTAACTGCTGCCTTTGGATCATAGTTTCTATTATCTACATCCTCTGAAGGCACGATGTCAGCAATATCCTGTCCAAAGTAGTTTGTAGTTGTAGAAAATGGAGAAACTTCTGGTTGTGAGATATATCCACGTAATGTTAAATCGTACTCACCATCTTGTACTCCTTGCTTGTATTCCTGTATCTCAGTTGTACCCTGTATCTGATAACTTGTATTGAAATCACGTTTTACGAAGTAAGGACTGAATGTTCTACCCGAACCAACTACACTTCTATCATGGAATGTATAAGGAGTTCCAGTGGTGATTGTTGTTATTCCACCGGGATCTGTATTCAATCCAACTCTGAATGAAGTATCACTAGGAACTGCAGATACAACAAATATACCATTAAAACCACTATTGTCTGTTCCAGATGTATTACTTGAACTTCTAACTCTATAAACCTGTACAGTATGACCTACTTTCAACCCATGAGGTTGTTCTGCAGTAATGATACCAACATTACCTCCCCATGAAGCATTGATAATATTATTTGATTGTCTTAGATTTGATGTTGATGTAAGAACATTATTATCATTCTGATAGTTAGTATCATCAGGAACTGTAGATGTTTCTGCAATACTGAAACCTGCTATCGGTGCTGATGCAAGATTAGAATCTTGAGATATGACATACTTTAATCCATAATTCTTATCTGATTCTTTACGCCTATCTAATGTTCTCTTTATGAATGCAGTTCTGGTCTTTGGTGTAATAGCACTCTGGTTTGCTGTTATAGCACTGGATAAAGTATTACCCACACCAACATTTATATGCCAACCTGAAGCATCGAATTGCACGGGATGTCCCACATCTCCTGCTTCTTTATCTGATACTTTTGATACTATACGAAGTGATCCACCTGAATTATTAATACCTGTGATCTCATTACCAGCAACGGCATTATTCAGGGTTGATGCTAATTGGATCTGATCTGCATTGAGTGATGCGGTTATAACATTATAAACTCTGTTATAATCTAATCCATCAGGTAGTGATCCATTCTCAGAATAAACTCTAACAGTTTCACCGTTGATAAACTTATGATCAGATTGTAATGTAAAGGTATTTCCAGTTATACTATTGATACCTGATACTCTACCAACAAATATTTCCTTCTCTCCAGACACCCTTTCATCAGGGTCTGTCTGAGGAACAGGCATAAGGATGTCTGCTCCAAATACTGTATTACCAACACTTACATTGAGTTGATCTCCAACCTTTGCACCAACAATGAATCCATTGAGTACAACACTTGGTTTATTATCTTTATTTTTGAAATCGTTGAGGTAAACTTTGATATCTGTTGATACACCTACAGTTGCTTCTACATCAAGTGGTAAAAATCCAACTGAAGTTTCTTTTGCAAAGTTGTGCTGTGGTGGATTTATCTCCCTTATGAATCCCTTATCATCTTTGAGGAATGCTTCAAATCTAAACTTATCTGCTTCTAATGACTTCGCACCAAAGTTAGAGTTAGAGTTGGTGATTGACATATCACCACCAGTAGTAGCAAAGAAATGTTGAGCATAACCAATAGCGAATACTGATACTGCCTGAATTATACCATTATTACTTACTCTAATATGATAGTTTTGATAAGATGGTTTATGTTTTGCTAAACTATCTGTATGTAAACTTACTGATGATCCGAGTGCTGCTTGATCTTGCCACACACCTGTTGCAGTGTTATATTTGACATAAGCATTATCATCTTTATTGAGTGCAATACCAGTAAACTGTGCAACCACCATGGACTTGAATCCGGTTGCTTTACTACCATCAGCGTTTAGACCACAAATACCAAAAACAGATCTTATTGAACAGTTGAAGATATATGGTGATGCAGATGAAACAGTATCACTTTCAATTTTTACAACTGCATTCAGCCCAGACAAGTTTGGTGTTGCTGTACTGGCAGGTGTTGTAGGTACAACATAAGTGAATGAAGTATCACTAAGAATCTGAGATACAATATAACTTCCATCATAGTTTGTATCACTTACGCCATTTATTAATACTGGTGTGCCTACTTCAAAATTATGATTCGTTGCTGTTATAACAGTAACAATAGGTGTCGCTGTTGAATCTGTTGGATTTGCACCAGAATATATGTCATTGATAGAAATAGTTCCTACCTGAGATATAGCACCCACAATACGAGTTTCATCAACTGACTTCTCGAAATCTGTATTTGTAGGATATACTGGTACAGCACGACCACTGTTAGTACCATAAGCAAGTGTCAACTTATAATAGTACATGTCAAGATCGGTATTACCCTTACCTGCAATAGTATTCACGCCATCAGCGTACTCAAAACACGTTAGTTTGTGATGAGAAAAGTTTGGAGCATATACGTTTGATGTATAATCTCTAAAAATTCTATCATTTGGATCAGCGTCAAAGAAACTGAATCCATAGAAGAAACATGCACCCGTAACTTTGAATATCGCTGTAGTATCAATATTACCGTTATCAGGTTGTGGAACAAACTTTGGTTTTATCTTTGTCTTTCTTAAATCTTGTCCAACTAATGATGTACCACGAGGTACTATGACACCACCACTAGCACTATTAAACTTGTATAATACATTATTAGGATCTTGAATATCAAAATTACTTCCAATTGATAACTGATCTATTGTTGCTGCAGTACCATTTACATCGGTGAGTGAACCTGATGTGTTGATTTGCAATCCGGGTCTGTTATCGACATAATGAACACCCGGTGATACTAAGATCGTAGTTTTATCAAACTTATCGTTGTTATCTCCTACTTGATATGAAAATCTCGCTGCCTCAATTAATGCACGTTGAATAGTTTTGAAAGGTCTTGCTCGACTACTTCCTGTGTTACTAATATCATCTGTTGCATCAAGTTCTTCTGGATTGACGTAAATTACGTTTCCAGTGACATTCTTGAGAAAATTTTCGAGTCTGCTTAACGGCATACCTATAAATACTGACACTATCTCCTTCAACCTATTTATACTATGGCATCTGGTCCTAATACTGAAAAACTAATAGTGACCTTTCAAGAGAAGGCAAAGAAAGCTGCAAAAGATAAGATTGAAGTGGATGAATGTCAAAAAGGTTTTGAATTAAAAGATTCAGAAGATAATATTCTTGCTAGAATAGAAAACCTAGATGAGGTTATAAACAGATTTGATCCTATCACACAAGGACTGGATGATCGTATATTAACACTCAATACACCAGTTAGTGATGCACAGACAGAATTATTCAATTTATATACAGGTGCTGAACAAGTAGGATGTTCGACTTATGTATCTGATGCCACAGCAGTTGTGGATGTAAGAAGGGATGTGGTTACACTATTTGATTATGATTATACGAGCACATCTTATTCAGGTGATGATCCGTTCAACGAAAGTAATTTTCCAATGACAACATCAAATGTTGGACTTGCAACTCATACTGCTATAACGACTGTGAGCATAGGAACATTTTTTGCTTTGACAGGTACAGGATTAGTATGCACATCTTATGGAAGTAGTATCACTGCAAAGAACAATGAAATAACAGCAGCACAAGCAACACGAGACGCTGTTACCACACCTATAAATGAATTGAAAACAGCACGATCAGAATATCAGTTGCAAAGATATGGATATCATAAGACACAAGTTGAATTAGATGCAGATATTACCAGTGCAAATTTAATAGTGCAGACACTACAAAACCCCGATATTGCTCAGTTTATAAGAGAATGAAAATAGAATTTGAAAAACAATTTGGTAAAGGTGTAGATCCTTGG
>CEVP01011296.1_pt1 | contig 17668 bp, 15 predicted proteins | sample 427071 | NCBI WGS metagenome assembly CEVP01 (sample SAMEA2623808, study PRJEB7988) | marine metagenome | isolation source: saline water (ENVO:00002010), including | reverse complement strand
TCCAGTTCAACTCCAAAACGAGGGAACATTTTTTTATTTTTACTCAATTTTAAAATTTTTTTTAAAATACTCCTACAACAAAAATTTGAGTAATCACTTTCTAGTTCAAGAAAACACATTAGATTTTGGCTTTCATCCTCCCAAGGTGAAACTCTGAAACTACCAAGATCAATTTTTGCTGGGACATCTCCAAAACTATCTTTACTAGATGAAAAACCTGGTATTTCAATTTGAGTATCACAGTATCCTAAAGCTAAAGATGGGAGTGCAATAGTAAATCCAGAGCCATCTTTTTCAATTGAACTTTTAATTTTATTTATATTTACTAATTTGCTTCTTAGCTGACCAAGAGGGTCAACAAAACAAACTGATGCAAACTTTAATTTTTTATTATCATGAAGAACAGAATTTATATTTCTAATCATCTCATTTACTATTACTATTTTTCAAATTGTTACTATACTATCTTATTCATAATCATTTTAAAATTTAATTTACTAAGATTTAATGTCATTAGAAAAAGATGAATGGGATTACATTATTTTGGGTGCTGGAACTGCAGGTTGTGTTTTAGCAAATAGATTATCTTCCTCAAAAAAAAATAAAGTTCTTTTATTGGAGGCTGGATATTCAGATAAATCAATAAAAATAAAAGTTCCAGCTCTTCAACCATATGTTTTCGGTAAAAAAGAGTTTGATTGGTGTTATCAAGCACAACCAGATCCAACTAGAAAAAATATAAGTCCTATTTGGCCTGCTGGTAAAGTCTGGGGAGGTGGAAGCTCTTTAAATGGTATGATTTATATAAGAGGACAAAAGGAAGATTTTAATGAATGGAAACATTTTGGAGTAAAAGGATGGAATTATGAAGATGTTTTAAAGTTTTTTTTAAAGTCAGAAAATAATGAAAAAGGAAGCTCATATTTCCATTCTAAAAATGGTCCACTATATATATCAAATTTGAAATCAAATCATGAACTTAATGAAGCTTTCATTGATGCTTCGATTAATTATGGATTACCAAAAAATAATGATTTTAATGCTCAAACACAAACTGGTGCAGGGAAAGTTCAAGCTTTTCAAAAAAAAGGATTAAGGCTAAACACATCATCTGCTTTTTTGAAGCCGATACTCAGAAGACATAATTTAAAAATAATCTCAGGTGTCTTAGTAAACAAATTAATTTTTGAAGATAGTAAAGTAATTGGTGTAAATATAATTAACAAAAATAAATTTGAAAATTATTACTCTAAGGGAGAAGTTCTTGTATCTGCTGGATCTATTGGAAGTCCACTTATTTTGCAAAGATCAGGAATTGGAAATGCTTCTCTTTTGAAAAAAAATGGTATTAAAGTTAAGATTAATAGTAAAGCTGTAGGAGAAAATCTTCAGGATCATCCAGGCGTTTACTGTGAGTACCCAGTTAATATATCAACCTTTAATACAGAATTTAATATTACTAAAATGATAAAACATGGTTTTGATTGGTTGTTTCATGGTGTAGGTCCAATAAGTACGCCTGCGGCTACTTGCTGTGCATTTTTTAATACTAACAAGATTCTTGACCGACCAAACGCTCAAATACATTTTTCTCCTTTCTCATATCATTATTCACCTTTATCCAAATTTGATTTACCTAAATATCCGGCAATCCTGACTGGAACATGTATTCTTAACCCAGAATCAAGGGGGTCAGTATCTATAAGCTCAAAGGACCCAATGCAACAGCCCATAATTAAACATTCATTATGGGATAGCAAAAATGATTACACCAACATGGTTAAAGCTCTAAAAAAGCTGTCAAACATAATGTCATCAAAGCCAATTTCTAAATATATTTTAAAAAATCCAATTAAGGAATTAAATGATAACGATATAGAGGAATTTGTAAAAAACAATAGCTTTTTAGGCTATCATGCTTCAGGAACTTGCGCTATGGGTGATAATGGAATCTTAAATTCAGACCTAACAGTTAAAAAAGTCAGAAATTTAAGAGTTATTGATGCATCAATAATGCCTAAAATTATCCGAGGAAATACAAATGCAAGTGTAATAATGATAGCTGAGAAAGGCGCAGATCATGTTTTGGCAAAAAGTTAAATAAGTTATTTAACTAAATAATTGAAAAGCCTTTATCAATTGCTGTGACTATTTTATTAACATGATCTTTAGTAATAATTAATGATGGTGAAATAATAAAATTATTTCCAGAAGCTCTTACCAAAACTCCTTCATCGCATATCGTTTTATAAATTTTAGAAACCACATCTTTTGATGCAGGCTTTTTTGTTTCAGGGTCTTCTACTAACTCTACAGCAGCCATTAGACCCTTACCTCTAACATCTCCAATAATTCGGTGTTTACTTTTTAGTTTATTTAAACCAAGATTTAGCTCAGCTCCTCTAGCTTTAGCATTAGAGGCTAAATTGAGCTTATTAGTCTCATCAAGTGCAGCGAGAGCTGCAGCAGCACCAACAGGATTCCCTGAGTTTGTATATCCATGCCCCAGCATTCCTAGTGCATTTTTATTTTTTTCAATTGTTTCTGAAATTTCAGATGACATTAATGTAGCACCCATTGGAAAATACCCACCTGTTAGAGCTTTAGCAATAGTCATTATATCTGGTTTTACATTCCATAACCTTGACCCTGTCCATTCACCAGTTCGTCCAAAAGCACATATGACTTCATCTGCAATTAGTAATATTTCATTTTCATCACAGATCTTCCTTACTTTTTTCATAAAGCTTTCATGAGGCACTATTACTCCACCAGAACCTATAATAGGTTCCATAACAAAGGCTGCTATAGTATCAGATCCTTGGCTAGCTATTATAGCCTCAAGACTTTGCATGCATTTTTTAGTAAGTTCTTCTGGATTAACTTCATTGAAAGGGTTTCTATATGTATAAGGAGCTGGAATATGAAACACTCCAGGGACACCTGGTTCATAATTTCTTCGAAACCTTGGATCACCACAAAGAGATGCGCCTCCATAATGCGTCCCATGATAACCTTTACTTAAAGAAATAAATTTTATTTTGTCGATTTTCCCTTTAACTTTCCAGTATTGTCTCACCAAACGCATGGCTGTATCAATTGAGTCAGATCCACCTTGTGTAAAGAAAACTTTTTCCATGCCGTCAGAATAGAACCATTCCTTAAGTTTATAAGACAACTCGATAGCCTTATCATTAGTGATACCTCTAAAAGTATTGCAATAAGGCATTAAGTTTAGCTGATCATGAATAGCTTTTTTTATTGGTTCACAACTATATCCCAAATTAACATTCCATAATCCACCTACTGCATCGAGCATAACTTGACCGTCAACATTGTGAACTTCAACATTTTCAGCTTTTGTAATAATCATTGGTGGTGTATCTAGCATTTCTGCAGGATGGGCCATAGGATGCCAAAAATGTCTGGCATTATTTTCTCTTAAAAAATTCTCATGTTTCATAAAATACCTCGATAAAAATTTGTTCTATAACTTCATCCATACAGACTTAAGATCAGTGAATTTATCTAATGCATGTAGTGATTTATCAGATCCATTTCCAGATTGTTTAACACCAGTTAGTGGAATAGTATTATCTGAACCACCGTATGTATTAACAAAAACAGTCCCTGCTTTTATTTTTTTAACCATTTTATGTGCTCTAGATAAGTTTGAAGTCCAAATACCAGATGCTAGTCCGAAATCAGTTCCATTAGCTAGTTTAATAGCTTCATCTTCGTTTGAAAAAGCTGTAACAGTCAATATTGGTCCAAAAACTTCATTTTGAAAAACTTCGGTATCTTGTTTCACAGAAGATATAATTGTAGGTTCCATATAAAAACCTCCACTTGATTTAAGAATTCTATTTCCACCAATTTCAATATTTCCACCCTCTGATTTTGCCTTTTCCACAAAATCAAGATCAGATTGTAATTGACTTAAGCTATTAATTGCACCTACATCATTTTTAATCTCAAGAGGGTCACCAATTTTTAATTTTTGAGAATATTCAGAGACTAATTTTAAAAATTCATTGTGTATTTTATCTTCTACCAATAGTCGAGATCCAGCAACACAGACTTCGCCGGAATTTCGAAAGATTCCCATAGTAGAAACTTTAGCTGCTTCCTCTAAATTTTCAGCATCAGCAAAAATAATATTTGGTGATTTGCCACCTAACTCTTGATATATTCTTTTCATATTTGATTGCGCAGAGTATTCTAATAATTGTCTGCCCGTATTGCCTGAACCAGTAAAAGTTAATACATCTACATCCATATGTCTCGCAAGGGCTTGACCTGTTTGTTTTCCGTTACCAGTAACAATATTCAAAGTCCCTGGAGGTAATCCTGCTTCTAAACAAATTTCCCCTAATTTTAAAAGTGACAAAGAGGCTGCTTCCGATGGTTTAATAATTACAGAGTTTCCCATAGCAAGAGCTGGTGCAATCTTCCAAGCTCCTATCATCAAAGGAAAGTTCCATGGAACAATTGCTGCTACAACACCAACGGGTTCTTTTTGTATTAAGCCAATAAAATCACTAGATGTATTTGAAACTTCACCATAAATTTTATCTATTGCTTCAGCATAGTATCTAAAAGTACCTGCTGCTGATCCAGGTTCAGCCCTCAAAGCCATGTTAAATTCAGTTCCATTATCCCTTACTCCTAGAACAGTAAGTTCAAGAATTTTTTCTTCAATGATTTCTGCTATCCTGAGCATTATTTTTTTTCTATTTAATGGAGGCATGTTAGACCAATGCCCTTTATCAAATACTTCTCTAGCAGAGAGAACAGCCTCATTTACATCTAAATTATTAGCAACTTGAAGTTCAGAAATAATTTTTCCATCAATTGGGCTAATAATACTTTGAGTTTTACCAGATTTTGAAGAAACCCAATTTTCACCAATTAATAAATTTTGGTTTGGAATAATGCTGTATCTATGTTTATTGATATCTTCTTGCTTGATCATGTTTGCTCTAAATTAGATATTTATTATTTATTGCTATACCTAAATGTACAACAACTATGACCCTCCATAATAGTTTTTTTCCTATCAAGTTTTAAGTTTTTGTCGAAACCTTTGGAAAAATTATAATCTCTATTACATGAAAGTAGTTGACCAATATCTTCTAAACCCATCTCTGAGTACATCTCAGCATATTTGCACCTAGTTACATCAAAATTATACTGATTATTTGTTTTTTTTAATTCTTTAATTTCTAATGCACCGCCGGTTTTCCATAGCTCAAATACTTCTATAAATCGATCAATGACAGTCGTATCTTTAGGGAGTTTATTATCAATTTTTTTTCTAAACTGATTACCCTCGTCAACAGCATTTTTTATAACAGCATTTTTTAAAATTTTTTTAGCTTTTGTTATGCCTAATTCTAATTTCATTTCTTCAAAAATAGATTTAGCTATCTCTGCTTGAAGTTTTCTCTTTTCTAGAATTGGTATAGAATTTTCTAATTTATTCATTTTACAGTATTAATTTTACTTAATTTGATTATACGATAAACTTGTAATTTGTTTCAATCTAAAATCTTTTTTTATTTAATTCAAACTTTGCTTTTGATGTTGTTTATTTAAAATAAAGATAATAATAGTAGTACTATAAATTTTTTTATTTTAAAAATTCAATTAATTTGGGAAATTTTAAATGGATCAAAAACCATTGTTTAGGGCTGACCATGTAGGAAGTTTACTAAGGCCAGAAATCATTAAAGAAAATAGAAAAAAATTTTTTGAAGATAAAATCATAAGTTCAGAAGAATTAAAACTAATTGAAGATACAGAAATAAAAAAAATAGTAAAACTGCAAGAAGAGCTAGGATTTAAAGTTGTAACTGATGGAGAGTTTAGAAGATCATTTTGGCACTATGATTTTTTAGAAGGATTAGACGGGTTTGAATTGGAAGAAAGAGAAAGTGGAGTTCAATTTTCAGGAGCAAAGCTAAGGCCTTTTTTTCCTGTTATTAAAAATAAAATAGACTTTCCTTCTGATCATCCAATGTTAGAACATTTCAAATTTGTTGCAAAAAATTCTTCAGTTTTGCCTAAGATTGCTATACCTGGCCCAAGTTGTTGTCACTTTAGAACTACTCCAAATGATATTTATCCAAAAGAATATGAGGATAATGAAAAACTATTTTTTGACATTGCTCAAACTTATAAAAAAGCAGTCCAAGAATTCTATGATATAGGTTGCAGATATTTACAAATGGATGATATATTTTTTGCTTATTTATGTGATCCCAATCATAGAACCACCCGAATGAAATTTGGAGAAGACCCAGACGAACTAATAGAAAAATATGCATGGATGTTAAATGAGGCAATTAAAGATAGACCTAAAGATATGACTGTTGGAATGCATTTGTGTCGCGGTAATTTTAAATCTAATTTTGCTGCTCAAGGCGCATATGACCCAACTGTTGACGCAGTATTTAATAAGATTGATTTAGATGTTTACTTTATGGAATATGATGACGAAAGATCAGGAGGTTTAGAACCTTTAAAGTATTTGCCAAAAGGTAACAAACGGGTCATGCCTGGATTTATAACAACAAAACAAGGAAAATTAGAGACTTTAGATTTTTTAAAAAAGAAATTTGAAGAAGCATCAAAGTATATTTCTATCGATCAGTTAGGTATTGCTCCTCAGTGCGGATTTTCTTCAACAGAAGAGGGCAATATAATTTCATTGGAAGACCAAAAAAGAAAATTAGAATTAGTTATAGAAGCTTCAAACAAAATTTGGGGTGAATAAATTAATATTAAATATGAAAGTTTTTTTATGGAACAAAATGAATTAGAAAATAAAATTGCTTTAGTTACTGGTGGGAGTAATGGAATAGGCTTGAAAACAGCAAAGATGTTAGCAGAAAAAGGTGCGACTGTAATTGTTGGTTATTATAATGGAAAGGATAGAGCAAAAAAGATTATTGACACATTACCTGAAAAAAATCACATGATGTTTCAAATTAAATTGGAAGATTATAACACAATAGAGACTTTAGCTTTAGAAATTGAAGAAAAATATGGAAAGCTAGATATCATTATAAACTCTGCAGGCTTCACAAAACCTATTCCTCACAAAGATATAGATAAATTAGATATTGAAACTTTTGATCAAATTTTAATTGCCAATGCTAGAGGTCCGTATTCTATTATAAGATCATTGATGCCGTTGTTACACAAAAGTAGTGAAGCAGTAGTAATTAATGTCTCTTCAATCTCTGCCTTTACTGGTTCAGGAAGTAATATTGCATATTGTGCGTCTAAGGCTGCACTTGACACAATGACTATGTCTCTAGCAAGAGTATTTGGACCAAAAATTAGATTTTTATGTGTTTCTCCGGCAGCAGTTGCCACTGATTTTGTTCAAGGAAGAGACAGAGGTGCTCTTGAGAAATTAGCTGAAAAAACACCTCTAAATAAAGTTGTTGAGCCTGATGATGTTGCTTTGGCTATACTAGGATGTATCACTCATTTAAAAACAGCAACGGGAACCAGAATTATTATCGATGGTGGAAAAAATTTATAATAATTTAAGGAGATTTTAACATGCCTCATTTTTCTATAGAGTATTCTTCAAATTTAGAAAAAAAAGTTGATATTAAAAATTTTTGTAACATCTTGAGATTAGCAGGAATTGAAACAGGAGTATTCCCAATTAAGGGTATTAGAGTTAGAGCTATAACTTGTCACCATTATTCGATTGCTGATAACAACCCTGAAAATGGATTTATTGATATTTCAGTTCGTTTGAGAGAAGGCCGGGATTTGGAAACCAGAAAAAAAGCCACTCAGCATATTTTTGATACAGCACAAAATTTTCTAAATCCTATTTTAGAAAAAACTCCTTTTGCTTTATCAATGGAAATGAGAAATATTGATCCAGAACTTAGCCCAAAAATTAACTCAATTCCTAATTTATGAAAGTGACCAAAGATGAATAATTTAGATGATAACATTAAAAAATTGCAAAGACATCTAAGTGTTATTAAAGAAAAAGGGGTTAAAAATAATATTAATGGAAAATCCAAAAATTCAGTTTCAGGGAAAAAATTTCCAAACTATTCTCCAGTTGATGAAACTTTCATTTGTGATGTTGAAAAAAGTAATTCTCAAGATGTAGATGATGCTTCTAGTTCATCTAAAGAAGCTTTTCTTGAATGGTCTAAAACTAGCCCATCTAAAAAGAAAAAAATACTCCATTCTATAGCAGACAAGATAGTTGAGAGAGCAGACGAGATAGCTTTATGTGAATGCTGGGATACAGGTCAAGCTATTAGATTTATGTCAAAGGCTGCAATCAGAGGATCAGAAAATTTTAGATTTTTTGCAGATAAGGCAATTTCTGCTCAAGATGGTCTAACTTTACCTTCAAGTACACTACTTAATATAACAAAAAGAGTTCCAATTGGACCAGTTGGGATAATTACACCATGGAATACTCCTTTCATGCTCTCAACTTGGAAGATTGCCCCAGCACTTGCTGCTGGATGTACTGTTGTGCATAAACCAGCAGAATTATCACCGGTAACTGCACAAATACTTCATGAAATTGCCCTTGATGCTGGTTTGCCTCCGGGTGTATGGAACCTTGTAAATGGTTTAGGAGAAGAGGCAGGAGTTGCTTTAACACAAAATAAGGATATTAAAGCAATCGCATTTGTGGGGGAATCCAAAACTGGGTCATCCATTATGAAACAAGGTGCTGACACTTTAAAACGTGTTCATTTTGAGCTTGGAGGGAAAAACCCTGTTATAGTTTTTGATGACGCTGATCTTGAAAGAGCTTTAGATGCTGTAATATTTATGATTTACTCTTTAAATGGCGAAAGATGCACTTCATCTAGTAGGCTTTTAATACAAAAAAATATTTCAGAAAAATTTTTGAGTAAGCTAATTGAGCGTGTAAAAAAAATCAATGTTGGTAACCCATTAGATCCCGACGTTGAGGTGGGCCCGCTAATTAGTGAAAACCATTTGAATAAAGTTGTTTCATATTTTGAAATTGCTAAAAAAGATGGAGCAGAAATTTCAATTGGAGGTGAAGTTGCTAAAAAACCTGGATGGTATGTCTCTCCAACATTATTTACTAATGCAAAATCTAATATGAGGATTTCCCAAGAGGAAATATTTGGCCCAGTTTTAACAGCTATGACCTTTGAAAACGAGGAAGAGGCTTTGAAAATTGCTAACAATGTTGATTACGGTCTAACAGGTTACATTTGGACAAATGATTTAAAAAGATCACTGAGATTTTCAGAAGCACTAGAAGCTGGAATGATATGGGTAAATTCTGAAAATGTAAGACACCTTCCAACTCCTTTTGGAGGTACTAAATCAAGTGGTATTGGAAGAGATGGTGGAGATTGGTCATTTGAATTTTATATGGAGCAAAAACATATTGGTTTTGCAACTGGAGATCATACTATACCAAAACTTGGTAAGTAATTTTAAATATGAGAGAAAATTAGATGCCTTTACCAAATAATAATTTATATCCACATTTTAATATCTCTAGATTAAGTCATATTGAATTGGGCGTAAGAGATCTAAGTGCAAGTTTCGCATTTTATGTTGAAATACTAGGTCTTCAAGTGACAGATCAAAATAGTAATTTTATCTATCTTAGAGGAATGGAGGAAAGAGGTCATCATAGTGTAATCTTAAAAAAATCTAACATATCCTCATGTAATGTTTTAGGTTATAAAGTTTTTGATGAGGAGCAACTGGATAAAGCTGAATTTTATTTTAAATCAAAAGAAATCTCAACCTCATGGATTGAAAGGCCATATCAGGGAAAGACTCTTTTGACCACAGACATTCATGGAATTCCAATAGAATTTTATTACCAAATGGAAAGACTTCCAACAATTCACCAAAAATATAAATTGTATAATGGAGTTAAGCCTCTAAGAATTGACCATTTTAATGTTTTTTCAACTAATGTAGATGAAAGCGTAGAATTTTATTCAGATCTTGGATTTAGAGTAACTGAGTATACAGAAGATGAAAAAACAAAAAAATTATGGGCTGCTTGGATGCACAGAAAGGGCACTGTTCATGATATAGCATTTACAAATGGTATAGGTCCACGATTACATCATGTTGCATTTTGGGTTCCAACACCAATGAATATAATTGATTTATTAGACGTAATGTCTACTTCAGGTTACATATCAAATATAGAGAGAGGACCTGGTCGCCATGGGATATCTAATGCCTTCTTTCTATATATTAGAGACCCTGATGGGCATAGAACAGAAATTTACTGCTCTGATTATCAAACATTGGATACAGATCATGAGCCTATAAAGTGGGATTTAAAAGATCCCCAAAGACAGACTTTATGGGGAGCACCTGCACCAAAATCTTGGTTTGAAGAAGGGAGCCACTTTGGAAATATAAATCCAAAACAACCATCCCTAAAAGCTCAACCAATAGTAGCACCTTAGAATTGGAGTATTTAAATGGCAAAAAAATTTGTATCTGTAAATATAGATAATAAAAGTATATATGGAATTGAAACTAATAATGGAGTAATTGAATTATCAAAAAAATTTCCAGAATGGACTTCATTATTAGAGGTTGTCCAGAATGATGGTTTTGAAAAACTTATTAACTCCATAAATGGTAATGAGACAACTCACCCAATTGGTTCTTATACCTACAATATTCCAATTTCTAATCCTGAAAAAATCATCTGTGTAGGTATAAACTATCCCGATAGAAATGAAGAGTATAAAGATGGACAAAACACTCCAAAAAATATGTCTCTATTTGTAAGGTTTCCAAGATCATTTGTTGGTCACAATTCTCCAATTATTAGGCCAAAAATATCAGATCAGTTAGATTATGAAGGTGAAGTTGCAATTGTTATTGGAAAAACAGGTAGGCATATATCAGAAGATAAAGCCTATCAATATATTTCTGCTATTTCAATCTGTAATGAGGGTACGATCAGGGATTGGGTTCGTCATGCAAAGTTCAATGTCACACAAGGGAAAAATTTTGAGAAATCTGGATCTATGGGACCATTTCTCGTTCCTTTCAAGGAAAAAAGCCAACTGGAAGATATTAGCTTAATAACAAAAGTTAATGATGAAATACGTCAAGATGACAGAACAAGTAGAATGCTATTTAATATTCCAAAACAGATTAACTATATTTCAACTTTTACAACACTGATGCCTGGTGATATAATTATAACAGGCACTCCAACTGGAGCAGGAGCTAGATTTGATCCTCCAAAGTTTTTAAAGCCTGGAGATAAAATTGAAGTTTCAGTTGAGGGTGTAGGATCATTAATTAATACGGTTGAAGACGAATAATGCCTCTTTCAAGTCAACAAATTGAAAAAGCTGCGCAAAATCTATTTGATGCTGAAAAGTCGAAGAAGAAAATTGGTCTTTTATCTATTGAATATGAGAATATTGATATGGAGGATGCATATAAAATACAAGATTCTCTAGTTCAAATGAAAATTCAATCTGGTTTGACTATACAAGGATGGAAAATCGGACTTACTTCTAAAGCCATGCAAGATGCACTAAAGATAGATATTCCGGATAGTGGCATTTTATTTGATAATATGTTTTTTAAAAGTGGTGACTCTATTCCTACTGATAGATTTATTGAAACAAGAATTGAGGCTGAAATTGCTTTTTGTGTAAGTAAAACATTACAAGGGAATGTTAGCCGTGAAGATGTTATAGCGGCTACAGAATATGTTTTCCCTTCCTTGGAAATTCTTGATACACGAATTGATAGGAAGGATTCATCCACAGGTAAATTAAGAACAGTATATGATACAATATCTGATAATGCAGCAAATGCTGGTATAGTAAGTGGTATACAAAAAAATAAGCTAGAACAATTTGACCTTAGGTATGTGGGTTCAATAGTTTATAGAAATGGTACAGTTGAAGAAACAGGTTTAGGCGCTGGTGTATTAGATGATCCTATAGCAGGTATTGTTTGGTTAGTTGAGAGGTTAGCAAAATATAATCAAAAAATAAGTCCTGGCGAAATTATTCTTTCAGGGTCCTTTATTAGGCCTATTGAAGCAAAAAAAGGTGATAAGTTTTATGCTGATTTTGGCAAGTTTGGATTTGTGGAGTGTGATTTTAAGTAAATTTTTAATTTTATGATAAAATCTCTATCTTTAAGATCAAATTTTAAAACGCTGGAAAGCGTTACATATTTAAACCAAGCATCATTGGGTCTAATTTCTGAAAAAACAAGTTCTGCTATGCATGAATTCCTTGATAATATTGGGAAGCATGGGAATGTTAATATGAGCGATCAAGATGAAGTTAATTATTTTGATGAATTAAGAAATACAGCATCGATTTTATTTGGATGCTCTCCCAAAAACCTTGGTATTTTATCTAGTGCCAGTGACTTGCTTAATCAAATTCCATTTTTATTATCACCTAAGGCAGGAAGTAGAATAATCCTTATTTCAAATGACTTTCCTGCTTTATATAGACCTTGGCAAGCATACTCTAAAATGTACAAAATTAAGTTAGAGTTTTTAAAAGAAATACCAAATATTGATTTAAATTCAGTTGTATCTTCTACCTTAGGCCAAGATGTATCTGCTATAGTAATAAGTTATGTGCAATACTCAACAGGGAGTATTATTGACATAAAAAGCCTATACAAAATATCAAAAAAATTAGGGATTAAATTAATTATTGATGTAACACAAGCAGCTGGTGCGATACCAATTAATGTTAAAAATTTTAAATGTGATGCTCTTATTTGCAGCGGTTATAAGTGGTTAGGTGGCCATGGGGGTGTTGGATTAGCTGTGTTATCAAATGAACTAATAAAATCTACGCCATTAATGCCAGGTTGGATGGGTGCGAGAAATCCTTTTGACATATCTCATCAAGAACTTGATTTAGCAGAAGGAGCAAAGAGATTCACTCAATCTACAATGTCCTATATTTCTTTGAAAGGTTTAGAAGTATCAATTCAGGAAATTTTAAAAATCGGTGTAGATAATATTGATAATCATGCACAAAGGCTTAAAAGATATTTTCTTTCACATTTAAATAAGAGTAATTTTCAAACATTTCATCAAAAAAACATACCAACATCATCTCATATAGTTTCAATTTTTGACCCAAAAAAAAATATTTCTAGAGTTGCAAAACTACTTTCTAAAAATAATATTTTTTGTAGTATCAGAAACGGTTATTTAAGAGTTTCATTTGCACATTACAATAATCAATCAGATATAGATAAACTATTAAGTATTCTTAAAGAAGATTAATCTGAACAAAATTTTTAAATACTTGCCTCAATTTCAAGTTTTTCAATTTCTCTAAATCGTATTCTATTTGCTAGCTTTGGTTTTTTAATTAAATTAAAATCTTTAAAAGCTCTGATTAAGCTTAAAAATGCAACTTTACCCTCAATTCTTGCTAGAGTATTCCCAGCACAAATATGGATTCCAAGCCCAAAAGATAAATGCCTATTTGGCTGTCTTGATATCTTAAATTTATTAGGGTAATTAAATTGATTGGGGTCTCTATTAGCTGCAGCTATTATCATATGAACTGAACTACCTTCTGGGATTTTTACATTTCCTAATGAAGTACCCTTTTTGTTTGTACGATTATTAACTTGGATTGGAGGCTGAAATCTTAAAATCTCTTCCACTGCAGAACCAATATAATTTTCATTATCTCTTAAAGATTTCAACTCATCTTTATTATTAATAAATTCATGAATACCATGAGATAACATATTTGTTGATGTTTCGTGTCCTGCATTAAGCATAAATATACACTGATGTAAAAGCTCAACCTCTGACAATTCAATTCCCGATGATTGTGCTTCAATAAGAGTTGATATAATTTCTCCATCACGATTTAATTCAGGCCTTCTTTTTCTTAAAGCGACCTGATCTTTTAAATAAGTTTTAAAGTTAGAAACAGCATCACATCCTTTTTTAAATTGTTCATCTGTCAGAGTAGGCTCTAATGCGCCTAAAATTAACCTTGCCCAATCTCTAATTAGTGTTCTATCTTCTTTTGGAACACCTAACATATCACACACTACATCTACCGGTAGTCTAAAAGAAAAATCACTTACAAATTCGATCACTTTTTTTTCTTTAAGCTCTGAAATATAATTTTTAACTAGCTTCTCAACATTACTTTCTATATGGGCAAGAGCTCTCGGGGTAAATGCATGCTGGAAAATCTTTCTAATCCTTGTGTGGTCAGGCTGGTCAATGAAAACAACACTTGTAGTATGGTGTTCATACAATGAAGAATTTCCAAATTTTGGCTTAAATTCTTTCTTTTTATCAGAACTCCACAAGTTGTTATTTCTATAAATTTCAACTAATGCATCATAGGAAGTAACTATGAAAGAACCATCAGGGTTTTTATGGATAGGATTATTTTTTCTAAGTAAAGAATAGTAGTGGTAAGAGTTTTCTACTAAATCATTTGGAGGATTATATAAATCAAATTTATTTATATCAAAATCATAATTTTTCATAATTAAATATTAAGTTAATTTATTAATTTTTTGAATAATAATTATTGAAAATTCTATAAATTTCTTTGAATAAAATTAAAAAATTAAATTCAATTCTTATAAAATATTTGATAATGTAAAACATGGAATACAATCAAAAATTAAAATTACTTATTGATGGTAAATGGACTGATTCTTCCCAAAGAGATACTCTTCCAGTAATAGATCCAGCTACAGAAAAAATTCTATCACACCTCCCAATAGCTGATGAAAATGATATGGAAAGAGCTCTCGTTTCTAGTAAAAAGGGTTTTCAAATATGGAGTAAATGGACACCACTAAGAAGACAGGCAGTAATGTTAAAAACTGTTGAAATTATCCGAAAAAGATCAGATGACATCGCAAAAACACTCACCATGGAAATGGGTAAAACTCTAAGAGAATCCAAACAAGAAATAAATCAAGTTATAGAAACAATTATTTGGTGTGCAGAAGAGGGAAAAAGAACATATGGGAGGATTATTCCCTCTAGAGATGGGCATGCTAGGCAAATGGTTTTTAAGGAACCTATTGGTCCTGTTGCTGCTTTTGTTGCTTGGAACTTTCCAGGTGGAAATGTTATCAGGAAAGTAGCCTCTACTTTGGCAGCAGGGTGTTCTATTATTATTAAACCAAGTGAGGAAACACCGGGTACAGCTGTTGCAATTGGCGAATGTTTCATGGACGCTGGATTGCCACAAGGTGTATTAAACATTATTTTTGGGGTGCCTGATAAAATATCAAAATATTTACTTAAATCGTCTATACCTAAAGCGGTGACTTTTACTGGTTCTGTAGATGTTGGAAAGCATCTACAATCTTTAGCATCGGAAACACTTAAAAAATGCACATTAGAATTAGGTGGGCATGCTCCAGTTATAATCTGTGATGATGCTAATATAGATAAAGTATTAAATAAAATTGCAATTTGGAAGTTTAGAAATTCAGGACAAGTATGTATTTCTCCATCAAGATTTTTTGTTCAGGAAGCTTCTTATAAAAAATTTGTAGATGGATTTGTTGCAATAGCTAATCAAATAAATTTAGGAAGTGGATTAGAAGAAAATTCTGACATGGGCCCATTAATTTTTGAAAAACAAGTTCATAAAATGGAAAGATTTGTTGAAAATGCTAAGTCTCTTGGGGGGAAAATTAATTGTGGAGGTGAAAAGTTTGGTGAAATAGGTTTTTTCTTCAAACCTACAGTGATCTCAGATATTCCAGAAACTGCCAAAATTTTGAACGAAGAACCTTTTGGGCCTTTAGTGCCAATTATTCCTTTTAAAACATTGGAAGAAGCAATAGAAAAATCGAACTCTTTATCAGTTGGATTGGCCTCTTATATATTTACTGAAAATCAAAAAAATGCACACTTTTTAGGAAATAATCTTGATGTGGGTATTGTTTGTGTAAATCATACAATTGTTTCAGTACCTGAGGCTCCTTTTGGTGGTTTTGGAGAATCAGGCTATGGAAAGGAGAATGGTATAGAAGGTTTAGAATCTTTCTTGAGAACTAAATACATTAGTGAAATACCTAATGTTTAGCTAAGAACTTAAAAACTCAGGTCTAAATCTATCTTTTAATTCATCATTAATTTTCTCATTATTAGTATTTAAATTTAAACTTGGTTTTATATCTATAACTCTATTTCGATTTAAAATATTCTTAGGATCAAGTTTAATTTTCAAATCTTTCATCAATTTTATTTCTTCATATGAACGACTTAAATTAAGATATGGTTTTTTCTCAAGTCCTATTCCATGTTCTGCAGAAATTGAACCATTAAATTCACTAACTATACTGTAAAAAATTCTTTTAATATTTTCATGTAGTTTATTGCAAACTACAACAGCATGTAAATTATTGTCTCCTAAATGCCCAAAAAACAATACATCTTTTACCTCTTTTAAATTAAAAAGTTCTTTCTTTAGTTTCTTAATGAAAATTTCAATATCATTAAGATTTATTGAAACATCAAAATTCATCCTTAAAGGAATTGTTTTAAAAGCAGTTGATGTACTTTCTCTTACAGACCAAATTTTATTAATATCTTTTTTTGATAAGGCTATAACTGCGTCATTGATAAGTTTATTATTTAAAAATTTACTAAGAGTTTCTTTAAACCATTCATCATCCATTTCTGATTTATTACCCAATGTCTCTATCAACACATAGTATTTATAGTTTTCTGGTAATGGTCCATGAATATCAGTTGATTTAATGATAAATTCATACGTTGGTTTCCAAAGAACTTCAAAAGCAGATAGATCATTTCCTAATTCAACTTTACATTTTAAAAGTAATTCCTTTAATTGATTAAAATTATCTAGACCACAAAATGCAACATTCTGTGATTTTGGCTTAGGGAAAAGTTTTAATGCTGCTTTAGTTATAATTCCTAATGTTCCCTCTGAACCAATAAATAAATGCTTCAAGTCATAACCAGCATTGTCCTTTAACAAACTGTTTAGATTACTTATCACAGTGCCATCTGCCAAAACCACCTCAAGTCCTAAAGTAAGTGCTCGCATCATTCCGTATTTTATGACCCTTGTGCCACCTGCATTAGTTGATAAATTGCCTCCTATAAGGCAACTACCTTTTGAACCAAGATCAAGGGGAAAAAATAAGTTTTCATCATCTAAAAATTTTTGAAAATTTTCTAGTGTCACTCCTGATTGAACAATTGCCGTAAGTGAGACTTTGTCTAAATTATTGATAGAGTTCATTTTTTCTAATGATAATATAACTTCATTATCAAAAGGGACTGCTCCTTGGACCAAACCAGTCATGCCACCTTGGATAGTAATTGGCCAACTATAATCACTACAAATTTGCATGATTTTAACAATTTCTTCAGTTGACTTTGGAAGAAGTATTATAGATGGATCACCATTTTTAAAATTTGTAATGTCGTTTAAATATTTAACATTTTTATTTTTTGGATTTTTCCATCCTTTCGAGCCAACCACTGGAATTAATTTTTCAAGGATTAGTTCCATTTTATGCCAATTTAGAATTTAATCTTTTATATCTATAAAAATCCCAACCTATCATAGATATGGCTACTATTATGCATATTATTTGTATCCTGGAATCCATT